>Ga0208623_100103_pt1 | contig 125014 bp, 99 predicted proteins | sample HotLakConsUCCL28_FD_184737 | JGI IMG/M metagenome (GOLD analysis project Ga0208623, IMG submission 184737) | Hypersaline microbial mat communities from Hot Lake, Washington, USA - Hot Lake Consortium UCC-L28 (SPAdes) (version 2) ...
CTGAATCCAGCTTCGGCAGCTGAACCGGCAGGTGTTACGTAAATATCGTAGGTAGCGTCAGCTGCTAATTCAACAAATTCGGTAGCGCTGCGAAATGATACATTGGACAGAAAGGATGTTTCGGTATCATTCACATAAATGTCAACAAATTCGACAGCAGGGTCTGCGGCGTTGTGTATGATTTGCATGTTGAATGTGCCTTGAGCTTGAGCAAATGAGAATCCTGTTATCAGCAGGATAATTAGAAGTGCTGTTGTCTTTAGTGTTTTCATAGTTTTTTTGTTATGGGGTTAATAATTAATTGAACAACTATTGATTAAACACTAAATATTTTCTTAATGACTATTTCAATTTCACTTTTTCTAAAAAAATTCTTTCAATCCGGGTTAGATAGAAAACCGAATGCTAAATGAAGGATTAAATCCGGGTAATTTTCGCTCTCTGATTTCAGGGTTTTCACTTCCTGACGGATAATACAGGTTTAAATCAATTGTATTTGATCGATTCAATATGTTGATAAAATCAACTCGGAACTCAACATTTGTTATACCAATATCAGGCGTATAGATAAAGGAAACATCAAACTGTTCGAACGCACGAAGTTTGTCATTCCCGGGATTCGTGAAATCAAAACCGGATTCATTTGTAAAGCTATGAGGGACCATAAAATCATAATAAGATTGACGAAACGCCCATTTTCTTCCGTAAATACCCTGCCACTTGGCAACAACAGCTACATCATGATGAATTCTACCCAAAGCCCGCAGTTGAATTCTGTGAGGTTCATTCCAGGGTGCCGGTTGCCACCGTCCGAATTGCGTTTCCATATTCACACGCGATACCGTAAAATCATAGCCACCCATCAACTGAACCTTTGATTCTAAAAAGGATCGGTTTATTCTTATTCCAACACCATACGATTCCATTTCAGATATTTCAGCAAACGCATCAAATCCCTCACGATTTACTTCATTACCCACCATCAAATTTTGGTGTGATGTGATGTAAGCTGATGGTTGTATTCGGGTGTATGTCTCCAAATGGATACTGGTTTGAACATCCGGTTCTATAATTGCCGAAAGTGATGCGTGATAGGCTTTCGGTTGACGAATAGTCGCGTCATGCATCCAAATTGTAAATTCAGGAACTAATGAACTTGGCCCAACATTCGTGATATCAAACTGATTCACAAATTGATGATACATACCACCCGAAAGTTTCAGTGAATAATATCCGATAAATGTATTTTCACGATCATATTGCAGACTCAGCCGGGGTTCAACATAGACCTCACCGGCTGCATTTAAAGCAGAAAATCGACTGCCACCTTCAAACTTAAGATTTTGGGTAAGCATCCATGAAGTCTGAAAATAAGTACTGAAAATATGTGATTTTTGACTTGTGAGTGTAGGTAAATAAAAAACATCTGTCAGATTAAATCTCGATGAAACGTAATCATATTGCAGGCCAAAACCCAATTGTAATGTGGGTGAAACAGAATAATCAGCTTCCGATTTTACTATAAAATGCCGAATATCATTATCATCAAACTGAGAATTTCCGGCGTTGAAATTCTGACGAATATCCGTAAATAAGGCCTGAGTATCTGAAGAATTCGAAATATTTCTTATATCGGTATCATTAAACAGCGAATATGTATGATCTAATCTGTTGCTGCTGTAACTGCCCTGAAATCGGAGTCCAAGCCGGGGTGTTGCCAACCAATCGTAACTTATTTGTGATACAAGGTTCTTCCATTTATATCGGTCACGTGCAAAAACAAACTCATCAGCCTGTCTGTCCCTGCTTAGAATATCGGTAAACACCTGATTTTCACCAGTATAAATTGACATCTTTAATGATTGATAATTTCCAATATCATACCTTGCCGCTGTATGAAAATCATAGAACTGAATATCGGAGGCGTTAATTTCGGTGTCAAAAGAGCGATTTGAACCCGGTTGACCATTGAGAATATTATAAATAAGAGGATCCAGCATATCCCATTTACTGAGAGTGGAATTCAAGACAGGATCAGAATACATATCCTGAAACGAAGAGCGATATGCACTCATAATACTAAGTTTATTCTCTGGTACAGGATTAAATGACACAGAACCACGAGCATTTAATGTAAGCGGATTTATTTGAAGGAGCGCATTAGAAAATGTACTCGCATCAAGGTCATGATTCATATTTATTTTTCCGGAAATATAACTGCCTGATGGAGCAGAAAATCCGGCCTTTTCAACCTGAACGCGACCGATTGCATACTGACTGAATGCGCTGTACATCTGTCCAAAACTGGATGGATTGTAAACCGGAGCACCATCCAAAAATAAACGGTGATCTCCCTTTTGCGCGCCTTGAATGTGTACATCCGTAAATGTAATTCCATTTTGTACACCGGTATGTAAATTCAGACTTCGGATAGCATCCGGCATTCGCCCACCACTTTCCCATTCATCCAGTTCCGAGAGTTGCTGCTCAGCCATGTGACTGCCGGAGAAAAATGGTTTATGAGCCGTCACAACTACAGGTGAAAAATCAATTTTTGCCGGTTGAAGTAAGATATGCTGAACATTCGGTACATTTGTGTCAATATTGATTTGTTTCTTTACCGGCCTGTAACCAACATAGGAAAACACAATCTCATGGGTGCCCCTTACCAAGGGCGAGAAATTGAATCGTCCTGAAAGATTGGTGGTCGTTCCACCCGATGCATCGGCAAACATAATGGTTGCACCTGGCAAAGGCTCACCGGTTTGCGCATCGGCAACCAAACCACTTAAGGTTCCAAATGCTGATGGTCCCTTGACGGATTCTACAATAACATAAGTTCCCGTGGACAAAATGATAAAATCAAGGCCGGTTTCATCCAAAACCAACATCAACGTTTCATTGAGTGTTTTGTCTCGAATTCGTTGATAGACGAAAAATCCCTCAACCAAAATGGGATCATATATAAGATCTACTTCTGCTGAATTGACAATTTTTTCAAGTACGCTATTTAGTGGTTCACCTGAAAATTCAAACGAATATCGATTATCATCCCGGTCAGAATATGTTGCGAGTCCTGTTTCCATAATCCCAAAAAGCAGGACACAAAAAACGCAACCAAAAACCCCAGTAATTTTCATAAATCAGTCCTATTTAGCTTGAATCATATATCCGTTAGCTGTTCTGGTAAACGATAGACCTTTAACCGTACAAATATCGTTAAGCAATGCTTCCAAATTATCAGGTCTGCTATAAAAGGTGGTGAGATAGCTACTTGATATTTCTTCACTTTTAACTGTGATTTTAGTATCAAATGTCCGCTCGATTTGCCGGAAGATGGTTTTCAGAGTTTGATTATTGAAAGAAAGATTCTGATTTCTCCAGGCAAAAACCTGATCGCTGTTAAATGACTGAGGATTTTCCGGTATAAGTGCTCCGGTTGGGAGACTGCTTTTTTCGCCCGGATTCAGTATTACAGACGCATCCGGATTTTCTTCAGAATAGAACATTACCTGGCCTGACTCTACACTTACTTCAGCTGGAATTTCGGGCTCATCATTCCAAGAGCGCACATTGAAAGAAGTCCCCGTTACTCTAACAACTGCATTATTGGCATTTACAATAAAAGGGGTGTCATCTTTTTCTACATTGAAAAAAGCTTCGCCATTGAGTGAAATATCACGATTCGTAATTCCAAACAGTTTATTTCGGATTAGGGTTGAGCCGCTGTTGAGTGAAACACGGGAACCATCCGGTAATTGAATAGTTGCAGTTTCTCCGAATGGAATACTTATTTTTTCAGGGGATATCATCCAAAAGTAACCAACACTAAGTATAACCAATGCAGCTGCAAGATATTTCCAAAGAGGTGTTGCAGTCGCTTTATTGTATGATGGGGTGTTAGTTGTATTCGATTCTTCAATTCGTTTATGAATGGCAGACAGCGCCTTTTCTGTCTCTTCCACTCCCACTACGCTTGGTTCTGTTGAATCTTTGGATGTATCCCAAATTTCCAGTAGCATAGATATGTCTGTTTCATTTTTGTCAAAAACAGGACCGTTACTTTTGCTATTTTGTTCTAAATGTCGGGGATTCTTTTCCATATTTAATAAATCTTATCTTTGGTAATACATATCGTGAGAACGCTGAATATTTTTCAATGCCTCTACAATATGGTTATTGACCGTACGGGGTGAAACAGCCATAACCATAGCTATTTCTTCATGATCTAAACCATCAAATCGGCTTAATTCAAAAGCTTCTCGTTGACGTTCAGGAAGCTGTTCAATCCACATCCGAAGTAATTTCATTTTATTTTTCTTTGATTCATCAGATTCATCTATTTCAATCTGACTATGCTCATCGGCAACTTTTACCATGTCAAAACCGGTTTTTTCACGTGCATTATCTCTAAGATAATTAAGCGAATAATTGCGAACCATCCTGAAAAGATAAGCCTGAATGGAATTCTGTGTGTCGAGTGACTCCCGCACATTCCACAGTTTGATAAAACATTCCTGTACAATATCACAAGCTGTATCTTTTTCTCGTGTAAACCTGATGGCATAACCAACCAATTTTGGATACATATACCGGAAAAGCGAGTCAAAAGCGGATTTTTCGGAATTCGCTATTTTTTCGCAGATATCGCTGTCTAAAACGTTTTCGGCAGTGTTCATTCAAAATTGATTGTTTAATTTCTACTATCATAACACACATCGGTTCACTTATGACTAACTGATTAATCAATTTTCTTTTGATTTCGTTTTAAACAATAAAAAATGATTAGAGAGATTTGAATTACGTTGATGCTGATTAGATGTGGTTGTTTGATATAAACCAAAATGGCTCGAAGGCACTACGTTTTTATTTAGTTTATAAGTATATGATTTAGTTACTATACGTAATACAGAAATACCTTTTTCTTCTTGGCGTTTTCAAAGACAAGCCGGGACAGATTCTGCGTGAAACCCTTGATTTGAAATCTTTAGCTTGAAATCCTTAGCGTGCAATTTATACTTGTAAAATAAAAAATAATCTTTTGATCTTTCGGCAAGCCGCAAAAACGCAAAGTTTTTTAATTAGGTTAAACTCTCGAATTCAATTCAAATTAGATTCACAATGTCTTCAATTGAATTGCTTATTTTAGCGACATTATAAATAGAAATATAAGTTTTTTGAATTTGAATATGTTTAATCGTAGTAAAGCTCTTTTTGAACGAGCTCAACAATTTATCCCGGGTGGAGTGAACAGTCCTGTACGTGCATTTAACGCCGTTGGTGGGACACCTGTTTTTTTTGAACGCGCTGAAGGTGCCATTCTTTATGATGTGGATGGCAATCAATATATTGATTATATAGGTTCATGGGGCCCGATGATTTTAGGTCACACCTGGCCTCCCGTAATAGAAGCCGTGAAAAAAGCAGCGGAAAAATCCACATCTTTCGGCGCACCTACTGAGGTGGAAATAGAATTGGCCGAACTTATCATGAAAATGGTTCCCGGAGTAGATAAAATCAGGATGGTGAATTCCGGAACCGAAGCCTGCATGAGTGCAATTCGCGTGGCAAGAGGTTTTACAGGTCGCGATAAAATTATAAAGTTTGAGGGATGCTACCACGGTCATGGCGACTCTTTCTTAATCAAAGCTGGAAGCGGAGCATTAACCTTCGGAACACCGAGCAGTCCGGGAGTGACCAAAGGAACTGCTCAGGATACACTAACCGCTTCATACAATAATCTGGATGACGTTAAACGCGTATTCGATGAAAACAAAGGTGAAATTGCCGCCCTCATTATTGAGCCTGTTCCGGGCAATATGGGTTGCATCCCACCGTCTGACGGATTCCTGCAAGGTCTGCGTGAACTCTGCACTGCTGAAGGAACGGTTCTTATTTTTGATGAAGTAATGAGCGGATTCAGAGTAGCCCCGGGCGGAGCACAAGAACTCTATGGCGTTCAGGCCGACCTCGTAACTTTTGGCAAAATAATTGGCGCCGGTCTGCCGGTGGGTGCTTATGGCGGAAGAGAAGACATCATGAAAGTCGTTTCTCCGGTGGGTCCTGTTTATCAAGCAGGAACACTATCCGGAAATCCACTTGCTATGAATGCCGGACTTGCATTGCTTACGGAGCTACATACAAACCATGCTATCTATAAGGAATTAGATCAAAAAACAGCTCATTTGGAAGAGTGGCTTCACCGGGTATTCAAACATCACGAAATCCCACATACTACAACCCGGGTTGGCTCCATGCTTGGTATATTCTTTACTGATGAACCGGTAACGGATTTCATCAGTGCCTCCAGGACAGATGTAAATGTGTTCAAAGCATTTTTTCATGGAATGTTGCAGCGTGGGATATATTTGCCACCATCGGCTTATGAAAGCCTATTCTTATCGAATGCAATTACGCAGGAACATCTTGATCAGACCGTTTCTGCTGCCGATGAAGTAGCCGAGCTACTCGCCGAAACCATATTGAAAGCCTGATAAATCATTGAAAAAGGGTAGGCTTTTTACGGTTTTTTTGGTAGTGTTAATTGACTTGATGGGCTTTGGCATTGTGTTACCTTTATTGCCGTTTTATGCCTCTGAGTTTAATGCTTCGCCGGTGATGATTGGTCTGCTCTACAGCATATTTTCTTTTGCCCAACTCATTTTTTCTCCGATTTGGGGAAGCCTGTCCGATAGAATTGGCCGGCGTCCAATCATGCTTCTCAGCACATTTGGCGCTGTTATTGCCTATATCATTTTCGGGCTGGCCGGTTCTCTGTTCGTACTTTTGCTCTCCAGGCTTATTGCCGGAGTGATGGGTGGCAACATTTCAACCGCACAGGCCTATGTAGCCGATGTTACCACTCCCGATGAACGCGCAAAAGGAATGGGTATGATTGGCGCCGCGTTTGGCCTGGGATTTGTACTGGGACCTGCAATGGCAGCCGGCTTAATTCATCCCGGTTTTCATGCATGGTTTGCTCAGATAGGATTCACCGATTTTGCACAATGGCTGGATGTTAACAAATACGCCCTACCGGGATTTTTTGCGGCGTTTTTGTCGTTTTGCAGTTTTTTAATGGTTGTATTTAAACTTGAAGAAACCGTAGATAAAAAAACAGCAAAAAAAGAGCCGGCTATCCGTCGCTATGGCGTTTTTACACCCGCTTTTTGGAAAACGCTAAAATCCGGTAAAGCAGGCGCAAATCCTTTATTCGGAATCTTATTACTCGCCGCTTTTTTGCTATCATTCGGTCAGGCAAGTCTCTATAGTGCCTTTCCTCTTTTTTGTGATACACAACTGGGGATGAGTCCGGAGCAGGTCGGTATTCAGTTTTTCTATATCGGTTTAATTGCCGTATTTGTACAAGGTGGGTTAATTCGTCCGCTCACAAAATGGTTTGATGAAGAAAAAATATTCCTGGCAGGTAATGTACTCATGACCATCGGGATTGGGCTTCTTGGTTTATCTGGAAATATTTCAATGTTGACAGCCTTTTTGATTCTCATGGCTTTAGGACACAGCCTGAACCTGCCAACCATGAACAGCCTGATTTCAAAAGAAGCCGATCCAAACCGGGTGGGAGCCATGATGGGAACTGCACAAGGACTATCAGGTTTAGGCCGGACAATAGGCCCGACATGGGGTGGTTTTTTGTTTGCCTATTCACCCGGACTCCCCTTTTTCCTCACTTCCATTGTTCTTACTGTAACCATTTGGATTGGAATCAAAATGGTTATGAGTAGTTCTAAATAATTGAGATACGCTTTTTTTTGACGCAAACGCAACTAAGTTGTATTTATCAATTCTGTGTGTTAATTTAGTGTTAATAAAAAACATTCCATTTCTGAACTGAACTTACCATGAGTACTGTAAATACTGTAATTATACCTGCCGCCGGAATGGGCAACCGGCTCGGCGATTTGACAAAGAATAAACCCAAGTGCTTAGTCGAGGTAAACGGCATTCCACTTCTCACCAGGTTATTAGAATCTCTTTGTTTAACCGGATTCGAAAAAATCGTACTTATAACCGGCTACAAATCGGAATTGATTGAAGAATATATTTCAAACTACAATGGTTCTCTCAAAATCGAAACGGTGCACAATCCGAAGTTTGAAACTACTAACAACATTTATTCGGTATGGCTGGCTCTGAGTTTATTGGAAAATACGGAAGCTTTTACACTCATAGAATCCGATTTAATCTTTGATTACAGCATTCTGTCCCATTTTCGTCAACCTGATGTCATTGCATTGGATATTTACAACCCCTGCATACATTCTGGTACTATCGCGACTGTAAATCCAAATGGATATCTGAATGCGCTCTACGTAAAATCGTCACCAACGGATGTTCCATCTATTTATAAAACAGTAAATATCACTTCGTTTTCTGACGTATCAGCAATGCACTTCAAGCGCATAATGTCTGAAAAAATCCAACAAAAAATGGTTTCAGATTACTATGAAATTGTAATTCAGGAAATGATTCAACAGAGACTTTCTCAATTTAAGATGGCTGATTTTACCGGTGTAGCGTGGGGGGAAATTGACACAAAAGATGATTTAGAGCGCGTTAGTAATCAGTTTGAATTAGAAAATCTTTACATCTGACCGGAAAAAATGCTTCCCAGGATACATACTCCATATCCTTTGCAATGGGTCGGTGGGCTATTTTCTGTAATAGCACCTATTTTTATCAAAAAGAATCCGAACATAGTTGTTCTCACGTCATTTCATGGAGATGGATACCGTGGAAATACCAAAATATTATTTGAAGAACTGCTGCATCATCCCACATTAAAACCGGTTTGGTTAACCAGAAATAAAAAGGTCTTTTCACTTATATCACAAAAATTTGGGAAAGAGAATGTTTGTTACACGCACTCTCCCATGGGGTTGTATCGTTTCGCACAAGCCTCCGCTCTGCTATTTACTCATGGAACCAGTGATTTTCCATATTTGCGCTTACCACGCAGAGCCCTTCGCATACAAACGTATCACGGTATGCCAACAAAACGAGGTGAATACCTGAGGCCTGGGTCTGACAAACCACCAAACCGGCTCCATACACTAATTTTAAAATACCGGTTCAACCCCATCACTCACTTTTTATCCACTTCTCCGGCTGTAACAAAGCTTTTTTCATCACGATTCAATATTCCTGAGCACAAGTTTATTACAACAGGATTCCCTTCCTCCGACCCAATCATCTCCGCCCAAAAACAGAAGCATAAACTCCGGGAATTATTCCCACATGCTCCAACTGCACAGAACTATATCCTGTACGCTCCAACTTATCGCAAACGCAGTAAAACCAAATGGTTTCCCTTTTTTGATGTTGATTTAAAAGATATTGCTTCCTTTCTGGAACAGGAACAGGCTTTATTGATTTTTCGTCCGCACCCCAATGAGAAACTTCACTTTGAATCATTTCAATCAATTAGCGAACACTTTGTATTTGCCGGACACAAAGTGGTGGAAGATGTCAATCAATTACTCATCCATTCAGACGTAATCATAACGGACTACAGCAGTATTTATATTGAAGGATTACTCCGAAATATTCCGTGTATATTTTTACCTTATGACCAGCAACGATATGAACGGGGACTGATAATGCCTTACGAAATCATGACTCCGGGTCCAAAAGTATTTTCCCAGGAAGAATTCAAAATTGCGATTCAAAAATCGCTGAACGATCCATTTTTTTATAAGAATGAGCGTGAACAGGTAAAAAAGCTGTTCTATTCAGGTACAGGCGACGGTCAGGCGACCCAAAGGGTTATTCAATTTCTTGAAAAGAATCTTCTTCAGGATTAAAGGTTGGTTCATCGGATATCCATGAAATAGCCATATAGAGTGAAAGATTTGAGATTTTATTTAAAACACTCCAAACCAGTAGCATACCCGCTACATTTGCCGAAGCCATATTCATCATTTGAGAAAGTTCAATCCCCGCCCACGCAAATACCAAATCTTTACTTGGGAGAAAAGGAATCCGGTTCACTACAATAATCACAGCTACAAAAATAAACCAGACAGAAACCGGGGTATTGGGTATGACGACCGCCCACTGAGCCATAAGCAACAAATGGTGCACAATAAAACGAATAGCATATATACTAAATATAATACAGCTCATTTTAAATGGGAAAGCGAATAAATGTTTACGGAATTGCAATACTAATCCAATGATGACGATTAGTATTAAAATACCAATAACAATGTGTATGCTATCGAATTTACCAAACAGTAATCTGCTGTCAATAGTATCGGTGTAAACAAGTGCCAAAACCAGGATTACAGCTATCAGGTGTGAAGCCAACGAGCTCAAAATGTTATTATCCCTGATGTGCCTTATGATTTCTTTACTGGAATATGGCACTCTTTTTTTTGCCCAAACAAATAAATATAACTCTCCGGAATAGCCCATTACTTCTTCATTATACACTTTTTTAGTAATGAAAGCTTTGAAGGTTTCCCATCGGCTCACCTTCCAAACCTGACGGTAGAGCAACACCTCAGCCGTCGGCAGGGTGATAAATAACATAACAAAAATGATATAAAAAAGTGGTTGAACCGGTAATGAACGCAAAACCTCACCCCAACCAATTTCTGCTAACTGAAAAACAATCAGCAATATAATACCGATTATTAAAAGCCTTCTACCGTAAATTTTTGCCGGCTTTAGCCACGGATGATTTCGGTTCCGATCAAACCAATCTTGTATGTCGTCTTTTAAACTCAATTGTGCTTTTTAATTCTTTCGCTTTTTTTTACTGCTTTCAAACGGGATAATAAGCAACTTGACGGGATAATTAGTAAAGATTTATTTTCAATCTATTTTTATCCATGCAATCTCAAAGATGCAATTCTGCTTATTTTAAACTAACTTACAAATCAAATTAAATGCTGTGATTTTAATATTATTTCATCATATTCTTTATGTCAATTAGCTTTACGAATTCTAAAAATATTCTTGGGCATTCATTTTTTTCTCATTTCAATACCGCTGACGCGTTTGAATTAGCTTCACATGCCGAATTTATCAGCAAAAATAAGCTCGATATTTTATTCACTGAAGGTGAAAAAGCCGATGCTGTTTATTTACTCCTTGAAGGTGTGGTTTCCATAAGTAAACGAGACTCATCGGGGCACAGCTCGGTTATTGCCCATATCTACGCGGGAGATTACTTCGGTGAATTCGCGCTTCTTGACGGAGGTTTGCGAAGCGCTACTATTCAAGCTGTAACACCAATTCAAGTTGCCAAAATTGATCGTAATCATTTGATGAAACAGATCAAAAAAGATAACATCAGTGGTGAATTGATGAAGCGGGTTATTGGTAAAATCAGGGATACCAATGAGAAACATGCCGATGAGCAAAACCGTCAGCAACGTCTTCAAATTGTGAACGCAATCACCGGAAATATTCTTGAAAATTTCCGGAATCCACTCACTGCACTTTATATGTTCACGGAAATGGTTAAGAAAAAAAGTCCGGAATTAGCACGTTATTGTGAAATAGCGCAGGCTCAGGTTGATCGCATTTCAGGAATGGCTGATGAAATATTAGACTACACCACCAATACTACGGTCATACAAAAAAACGAGTGCGACCTCGCCAAGCTTTTCGAGCGTTTTGAACAGTTGAATCAATATTTTCTGTCAACCCGAAATATAGAACTGCGCTTAAATCCGATTTCGATTGTAATACAGGCCGATGATGACAAATTATTGCGAGCCATGCAATATATAACTACCTACAGTGTGCGGTCTTTTTCACCCATAGGTGGTATAATTGTGATATCTGCCACTCAAAAAAATGAACAACTTATCATTCAGATAAAGGATAATGGTTCAGGATTTACATCTAATAAAATCAAATTTTTATTTACACCCGGTAGCCAAAATGAAGACCCACCCTTCGATGGATTGGATATGGCCATTACTAAATGCATAATTGAAGCTCATGGTGGAACGATAAATGTAGAATCAGAGCCCAGAGTCGGTACAACTTACACCATTCAAATTCCAAAACAATAATGATATGGGTTGGTTAATAGAGAATTTTCAATAGACTTTTCCATATTTATTCTTCAAAAACCTGTTACATGTTATGATTCGGATTTCATTCTTTTTAATTATCATACTAAATGTCTGTTATTTTACGGCAAACGCGCAGGTAATCAATGAAGTTCAAGCATCTAATGGGAATACTTTTGCGGATGAAGATGGTGATTTTGAAGATTGGATAGAGTTATTTAACCCAACCGATAGTCCTATTGAATTAGAGGGATTTGGCCTGTCAGACAACTTAGATGAGCCCTTCAAATGGATTTTTCCAGAGATTACTCTTGCTCCTGATGAATATTTACTCATCTGGGCATCCGGAAAAAATCGAACGATTCCATCATCCGAATTACATACAAATTTCAAGATTTCCGCAGCCGGAGAAGAACTGATCCTGACAAATCCATCAGAAATCTTAGTTGATGAAATCGAACCCATTGCCATTCCCCGTGACAAATCCTTTGGCAGACAACCCGATGGTTCTGATCAAACCGGTTTTTTCCAAACTCCTACGCCCGGCGCATCCAATACGACTGCTTTTTATGAAGGAGTGGTAAATACGCCGATTTTTTCGCAACCCGGCGGTACGTACACAGATTCATTCATCCTTTCCATTGAATCGGAAGATGGAGCAACCATTCGGCTTACCACAAACGGCTCGGCTCCAACAGAAACGTCGGGTCAAACTTACAATGGACCATTTCAGGTTTCCAATACCGGAATCATTCGCGTCAAAGCATTCAAAGACAATCATATACCAAGCGAAACTGCATCCTTTCAGCATGTACGATTGCATACTGAAATTCAGGATTTCAATTCAGATTTACCCGTGGTTGTGATGAATCAATTTTTGTTTGGAGTAGATTCCAGTGAGCGGGTTCCCGTTTCTCTTTTGTTTTTTGAACCTGATGAAAACGGACGAACAACACTAAGCGGAACGCCAACGGTCACAAGCCGTGCAAATGCAAATCTGAGAGGCAGTAGCTCACTCGAATTCCCTAAAAAAATGTATGGGTTTCATTTATTTGATGAAACGGATGGAAATCGTGATGAGCCTCTTCTCGGAATGCCCGAAGAGCATAACTGGATTTTATACGCACCCTATAGTGATAAATCCCTCATGCGAAATGTGGTTGCCTATGCATTAGCATCCGATTTTGGGAGATATGCACCACGAACCCGATTCATTGAATTATTTGAACATGTTGGAAATGGTGCGCTTACAAGTGCCAACTATCATGGGGTTTACGTACTTGTTGAGCGTATTAAATGGGGGGAAGACCGCGTAAACATAACCAAACTGGAACCAACGGATAATCAGGAACCCGAAATATCCGGTGGATATATCATAAAAAAAGATCGACTTGATGAAGATCAATTTGGATTCGAAACTGATCGGGGTACTAACCTTGCGTTTGCGCGTCCACAGGAAGAAGATGCCACCGATGCTCAAAAAAACTGGATTCGAACATACATGAATGATTTTGAGTCAGCACTGTATGGCAACGATTTCACGGATCCGGCAAATGGATATCAGGCATTTATTGATACCGATTCGTTTATCGATCATTTTTTAATTACAGAATTACTAAAGGAAATTGACGGATACCGGCTGAGTACATTTATGTACAAGGATAGAAATGGTAAGCTCATCATGGGACCGGTTTGGGATTTTAACCTGAGTCTGGGAAATGCAGATTATTTGCAAGGCTGGCTGACAGAAGGCTGGTACTATCCTGAGACGAGTAATGACTGTTTTATTGGATGCGGCGTTCGCGATTGGTATGTTCGGTTAATGGAAGACCCGGATTATGTAGAGCAAATGCAACAGCGCTGGTGGATGCACCGGCAAACCATTTTTTCGAATGAAAGCCTCACAGCTATTATCAATGAAAACAGAGAGATATTATTAGAATCACAGGAACGGAATTTCCAGCGATGGCCTATCTTGGGAGAGTATGTCTGGCCGAATTGGTTCATTGCTCAAACCTGGCAGGAAGAATTAGACTGGATGCAACAATGGCTACTTGACCGTGCCGCCTGGATTGATTCACAGATGGGCGATGAGCCCGATTTTCCTGACTTTCAACTTGCTGATTTTTGGTACTTTTCGAATGATTTACCTAACGACACGCCACTGTTGACCATAAATGCAACCTACCCCGATGGCAGCAATGCATTTATTGAATTCAACTCTGCATTACAGGGATATCCGTTCGATAGTAATCATCCGCATTGGCGTAAAGCCTCCATGGAACGGCGCAATCGTCCGACGGACATTAATTACCGTGAAGAGGCAAACAACGGGGAATCCTATGATGAAGATTCCATGCGCGCCCTACAGGTTCGGCAACCTTTTACTGGCGATGCCGGGGAAAATGAACTGATTTTTCATCTGCCAACTCATAACTATGGTTCCATCCTGTTTTCGTTTACTGCAATGGATGAAGGTGCCGCCAATCAGCTACTCATCGATTACTCGGTCAATGCAAATGATCCGGAATGGATAACTACCGGGCTGAGCCAAACAGCATGGCCACTCAGTAGTAGCTATCAATTGTATCAGGTTGATTTTACGACTATTGATGAAGCAAGCTACAATGCTGATTTCAAAATTCGGATTCGGTTTGATGGTGATGATATGTCGGCAGATAACGGAAACCGGGTAACCTTTAACAATATCAGTTTAGATGCGGGCGAAATAACGACTTCCACTCCTGGTAACACGCCTGAAGTGCCGCTATCATTTGAGCTTAAACAAAATTATCCCAATCCGTTCAATCCGGAAACCACGATACAATTCACCTTATCACAAAGCGAGTTTACGGAGTTATCTGTTTATAATGCGATTGGTCAACTTGTAAGTACACCTGTTTCGGCCAACCTGCCATCCGGTTCACATTCCATTCGGTTTGATGCCTCTCACCTGCCAAGCGGAGTGTATATCTATACCTTAAAAAGCGGTCATCAGTCCCAAACCCGCAAGTTTTTGCTGTTGAAGTAGGGAGTGGTAGCATTGGTTAACCCAGTTTACCGATTGGTACACTTTTTTGGAATTTAGCCCTCTGTGAAACTCTGAGCCGTAGTCTGTGACACACTGTGGTAAAGCAAAATCATAAGAAAAGAGATCAAGTTATAATCTACTGAAACCTGACACTTCTTTTTAATGACAGACAGGGATTGAGAGAACACTATACAGTTTTGCTAAACTTTCTCCTACTGATTACTAATCCGATACCTAATAATATCTTCCAGTGGCACATCTTCGCCGCGTTCGGCCTGTAATTCTTTGATGAGTGCAATGGAAACGCCAATCCGGTTCATACGAACCAGCTGATCAAGTGTAACATCCCTGTACCCCAAATCATGAACATTACTGGTATAATGTGCCTTTACGTTGGCATCCTTCAGCATTACAATTTCTTCAACGGTTAAATCATACCCCAACTCTATCATCATAGAAATAAAGGTGGTATTGGCGTCAGCTTTGGCAAGGCTGACCGCTTCATCTAAGGTAAGATCGGAGAAGCCGATAGCTCGCAGATTTGAAATATAGGTGGCCGTAACCCCATCTCTTCGCAGTGCCCGTAAATCATCATGGTCCAAACCGGTATATCCCATTTCGACCATGCGCGCACCCATACGATTTAATAAATCTTCACTTGGCCCGGATGAAATGAATGAAGTTTGTGCAAACGGATTCCAGGAATTGAGATTCGTATCATTTACGATAAAATATAACATCACAGCAATGATCATAATCCCGATGAAATTCCGCGAAAATCGTTTCCTGGGCGGATTCTCCGTTTCGAAACCATCCTCAAACTCAAAATCAATCTTGGACGATTCTTTGTCCTCAGACCCTCTGAGTTGATTTTTTATGCGTTCTGATTTTTTATTCATATCTACTATACGTTAATAATTCACACAAAGATAGGTTATGTTTCTTTTAATTACTATATGGTTTGGTATGTTTTTATCATCATCGGGGATTGATTATTGAAATTGAAAATTGAAAAAAACCATTGGTTCAACTGCATGCCGTGTGCGTTCGTTGCCCTTAATCACCAAATCCTGAGCGGAGCGTAGCGGAGTCGAAGTGTTGGTAGCTAATGAGTTTACAAGTTCCATGTTGCAGGTTACGAGTTGCAGGTTTGTCACCGAAAAACACGTTCCCGCCTCGTCACACTGAGCGGAGTTCCGGCTTGTAAGTTATTAACAATCAAAGAAGTAATCCGGAACGTAGTCGAAGTGCTGGTAGCTAATAAGTTTACAAGTTCCAAGTTGAAGGTTACGAGTTGCAGGTTTGTTACCGAAAAACACGTTCCCGCCTCGTCACACTGAGCGTAGTTCCGGCTTGTAAGTTATTAACAATCAAAAAGGTAATCCGGAACGTAGTCGAAGTGCTGGTAGCTAATGAGTTTACTAGTTCCAAGTTGCAGGTTACGAGTTGCAGGTTTGTTACCGAAAAACACGTTCCCGCCTCGTCACACTGAGCGGAGCGGTGGACTTGCAGATGGCTACTGCATCACAGGTATTCCACCGCGTAGTCGAAGTGCTGGTTGAGCTACCACTATTCTTGCCAGCGCCACGAATGAATCTCGCCCATACAACCAAATTCTGTGTTGAGCGGTAGCGGAGACGAAGGACGACTCCATTCCGGAAGACCCTGCTACTTAATATCGCATCTTCGCCCTGAATACCGCTATCGCTGACAGAAACAGGTTTTATGTGTTTCAAATCGTTTCATTTATCATCCCGAAAACCCATTCAACATATTATTTTATAACGATATAGCCTGTGGATTATCCGGCTTAAAGTACCGAGCGCTTCGGTGGAACTTCCAACTACGAAATGTCGCGTTGACATAATCCGCGTTAGCGGGAATGAGGTTGCACAGCCAATTCCATGACAAAGATAGGTTGCCGCTATCGCGTATTCTATCTCAAATACATGACATAATTGGAAGTTCCCGCACAACCCTCAAACTCTTTCCCGTTAATCTTAATCAAAGCATGGGTTTGCGGGATGACGGTCGCACGTTTCGCTTCTGTCATACCCATCAAGTGTAGTTGCGCGAAAGCGTGGATATTATGGCCTCAGGATGACGAAGTAGAGACTGTCTGTGGTCGTAAACAAATAAGGAATCAAAAAACTTCGTGAACTCGTTGTTCACAATTCCACCCAAAATCGACAAATCAAAATATAATGACCTTCCGTTTTTCCAATGGTAGAATCTTTAGCTATTTTACATGGAAATTGAAATGCATAATTAAGTTGAGCGCAGTTATATGGATATTATCTGGATTGGTGTTGCTTTTATTATCGGGCTGAGTGCTTCAAAACTTAAGGTGCCGCCGTTAGTCGGGTATCTTCTGGCAGGTTTATTGCTTTCTTTCACCGGATATGAAGGCGGGGATGTGCTACATCAGGTGGCTCATCTTGGCGTTATTTTCTTATTGTTTACGGTAGGTTTACACATCAGTTTGGTCAATATTCTAAGGTATGAGGTTCTCGGTGTTGGCGTCAGTCATTTAATTATATCAACTATTCTGTTCACACCTATCTGCCTCATGTTTGGCCTGGGTGTAGAAGCTTCAATCTTTGTAGCCATTACACTGGGATTTTCAAGTACTGTTATCACGGCCAAAACCCTTGAGGACAGAAATGAGCTGGGTGCTTATTATGGTCGTGTTGCCATTGGAATTCTTATTCTTCAGGATTTAGTTGCTATCGGTTTGATAGCTTACGCTGGTGGTGGCGTTCCTTCTCCCTGGGCATTATTACTATTGGGTTTACCTCTGTTAAGACCTCTATTATCGTGGCTTCTTAAAATTTTACAACGAGATGAACTCATTTTGTTAATGGCGCTGACTTTGGCTATGGGTGGCGATGTTTTATTTCAGATGGTCAATCTAAGTGGTGAACTTGGTGCTCTCATTATGGGAATGATATTCGCAAATGATGAAAAAGGTGAGCAACTTGAAAAGAAACTTTGGGGCATAAAAGAAGCCTTTATGGTTGGCTTCTTTCTGGAAATCGGGCTTGGTGGGTTTCCACCTTTTGAATCCTACATCTTTATAATCCTTTTCATTCTATTGCTACCAATCAAAGCCTTCCTGTTTTATGGTCTGTTCATGCTGTTCAAACTTCGGGCGCGAACGGGTTATCTATCAACAACTACTCTCACCGCTTACAGTGAATTCACATTGATTTCAGGTGCGGTAGGCGTAAGTACCGGCATTATTCCGGATGAGTTTATCGTAGTTCTGGGACTGCTGACTGGAATTTCGTATATCATCAATTCCCTGATTGTCACAAAAGGGGATCGTATTTGGGATCGCATTTACACTATTATGCTTCGGTTTGAGCGTAAAACCAAACATCCCGATCATCAGCCGTTATCAGTAGGAAAAGCTGAATACCTGGTCATTGGCCTCGGAACTGCCGGAATTGCCGCAATGGAACACATTCAGGAGGAAGGCGGAAAAATTGTTGGGTTTGATATTGACCCCGAAAAAATCAAAAAATATCTTGGTAAAGGAATCCGCATACTTTACGCCGATGCGCAGGATTCGGATATGTGGGAGGCAATGGACCTGTCAGATGTGAAATCAATAATGATTGCCATGTCCAGTAACATTGACCTCAAAGTGCATATAGTGAACCTGATACGGAAAAAAAATAAATACAAGGAAAATATCTTTGTTATGGTGTCAAATGAAGCTGAAGAGTTGAAAGTACGTAATGCTCAAGCTGAACCTGTGCCCATACCATCGATCCAAATTGGCAGAAAAATAGCAGAGCTCGGAATGGGGAATTGAGACAGACGTCCTTAATTTTGATGGATTGAGCAAAACAAATCACGATGGTTAACGCTTTCTTAACCTGCAAAAACCGTTTCTTTGATTATATTATCGCTGTTCCAAATTCGGATTATTTTTAAAGACCTCCAATCTCAAATAACTCTGTCAATCATTAACCACAATTCCCCGGTTTCCATGAAAAAACTATGCATTCTCTTCCTTTTTTTCATCTGTCCATTTGCAACATTAAAGGCACAAACCTGGCATGCCGCTCCTGAAATCATAGAACCGGAAACTGGCGGTCAGACCATCACGGGTTTTGTTTTTGATGATGTAAATCGTAATGGAATTTATGATGAAGGGGAAGCTGGTGTGGAAGGCGTGCTGGTTTCGAATGGGCTTCAATGGACCGCAACCGTGGCAGACGGTTTATATGAAATCGCCGTTCGGGAAGATATGAATCTGACTATCGTGCAACCTTCAGGATGGCGTGTTCCAACAAATGAGAAACTCGTTCCGCAATTTTTCTATATCCACAAAGAAGGCGGAACCGGTTATGACATGCGATTTGGCGGTTTACCTGATACAGGTCCGGCTCCATCCGCTGTGAATTTTCCGCTCATTCGTGAGGGCGCTGCCGCCGATTCGTTTACCTGTGCTGTTTTGGGCGATCCTCAAACGTACTCCAATGAGCAACTCGGATGGTTCAGGGACAGTGTAGTGGCAGATATTGTTAAAGATGGGCTTAGCCCGGGCGACTGCATGATTCATCTCGGTGATGTGGTAGGAGATGATTTGGGGCTGCTCGATAGATTGCTGCGCATCACTTCGGCAACAGGTCTGCCGCAATGGATGGTGATTGGCAACCATGATATCGATTTTGATGCGCGCACAAATGATGATAAATCAGATAGCTGGCGTCGGCTCTATGGGCCAAATTATTATGCCTTTGAACAGGGCAATGTTCTCTTTGTGGCACTCGATAATCTGTACTTTCCCTGTGGTGAGGAAGATGTGGCGCGCGGACGCATGAACTGTGCAGAAGGTCGCCGACCAAACTATAATGCACGCCTGACCGAAGAACAATTCATCTGGCTTGAAGGGCTTGTGGAAAGAACGCCTGAAAACCGTCTGATTGTTCTGATGCATCACGCACCATTTGTATCTTTCGTAGATGCAGGAAGCGGTCAGCATCAAACTGATGAACTCACACGCATTTATAAAATAGTGGAAGGTCGTGAGGCGCTCTCATTATCCGGCCATACACATACTATTGAGAATCACTCACCCGGACAACTTTTTGATGGCTGGACAGAAAATACAGGAATTGGCCCGCTTCCGTTCCGTCATATTGTTGCAGGTGCCGCATCCGGAGCGTGGTTTCAGGGTGATTTTAACGTGGACGGCGTACCCATGTCCCTTTCACGACTTGGAGCGCCGATGGGTTATCTAAACCTGGATTTTCAAGACACACAGTATGTGGAAAGCTATATCGGGGCAGGACTCGGTCGCGATCGGGGACAGTGGATTGGAGTGAATACTCCCGGATTCCGCAGTTGGTTCAACACTATTCTGGAATGGTCACGAGAAAACCGTAACGAACGTGAAGATGTGCCTCCACTTTCAATCAATGATCTGCCGGATACCAAAATTCTGACACCGGAAGATTTCGAAGGGGGCGTCTGGCTGACTGCAAATGTATGGGCCGGTTCAGCAGAAACGATGGTTAAGGCTGTATTACCTGACGGGAGTGAGCTTGCGTTTTCACGCACGCAGGAGGGTAAAGGCGAGGGGATTCGTTATGGAGCGGAATGGGCCGATCCATTTGCGACCGCAAGACAACTTTCTGTGGCTCGTTATGCTTATCAGAGCCGTTTGGGAGAAGAAAGGGCTCAGGGATTTGAACTATTCAAAGGTTCGAAATTCGGCCCTGCACCTCCACAACCACAGGGCTCCATAGCAGACCGCAATATGCATCTTTGGCGTGTCGAATTACCGCTGCTACCCAACGGTGTCCACTCCATTCGCGTAATCAGTACAGACCGCCACGGCAGAACCTTCACCGATTTTATAACCCTCGAAGTGATGGACGAGCGCCCACCCCGCTACTGGCGTCATGAGTTGTGGGAGTGATTGGTGCTGATTGACTGAGAAATCAATTCCATGCTCTTTTTTCCAGCTCAGCCTTGATTATCTCAAACGACTGTTTATTTTGCCCGGTGCCTTCCCAAGTTCTGATGCCCATACGTTGTTTAAAAAGGCAAGGCTTATTCCGTGTACCAAAGGTTCAACTAAAACTCTGCAAATCACTGTAATTAAAAGAAACACATTGGTGACGTCACCCCAAAATTAAACCGGCCTCAGATAAGCAACCTGTGCAAAAATATTGCTTTCTTTTGTTTGCTTTTTTTATTTTCTTTATCCTATGTTAAATAAAAATTTGACTTTATTAAAGACATTTTTTTTCAAGAGATTAATTTAAACGTCCTTAACTACGCTTATTATGAAATATGAAGTATTCATTTTTATCCTTTTAACCGGCTGTCTTATGCTCATTTCTTGTCAATCAAACCAACCAAACCGTGGAACACCAGTTGAAGTTTCCGATGAAAAACTCGACTCATTAATTACGCTTATGACACTCGATGAAAAATTAGGCCTTCTCCATGCCAGTTCTTCCTTTACATCAGGAGGGATTCCGAGGTTAGATATTCCCGAACTTGTATTCTCTGATGGACCGCATGGGGTGCGTCATGAACATGGCCGTGGTTGGTTTGCTTTGGAAGATGCCGACGATAAAGCCACCTATCTCCCTGTCGGGATTTGCCTGTCCTCTACCTGGAACAAAAATTTGGGACATCAATATGGCAAAGTGCTCGGCAATGAAGCCAAAGAGAGAGGTAAACATGTATTGCTGGGGCCCGGACTCAATATCATCCGGAGTCCTTTAAATGGACGAAATTTTGAGTACCTCAGTGAAGATCCCTTTCTTACCGGTGCAATGGGAGTGGGTTATGTGCAAGGTTTACAGGAACAAGGGGTCTCGGCTTGTCCCAAACACTACGCAGCCAACAATCAGGAAACAGATCGCCATAACATAGATGCCATCATCAGCAAGCGCGCGCTACACGAAATATATTTTCCCGCGTTCAAAGCGGTTGTGCAAGATGGGGGTGCATGGACGATAATGGGGGCATACAACAAAATAAACGGTCAATATACTACGCACCACGAATACCTCAATAATGTTGTGTTAAAAGGCGAATGGGAATTCGATGGAGTGGTAATTAGCGATTGGGCATCGGTGAAAGATACCCGTGAGGCGCTGCTTTACGGCACAGATATCGAAATGGGAACCGAACTGCTACGCGATTTCCAAAATCCTGTCTATGAGGATTTTTATCTGGCAAATCCTGCCAAAGAGATCATTGAAAGCGGCGAAATCGATGAACGTTTTGTGGATGATAAAGTGCGGCGTGTTTTGCGTTTAATGTACCGAACCACCGCATTGAGCGATCATGGTCAGGGAAAGAGAAATGTGCCTGAACACCAAGAAACGGCATTGGAAGTAGCCCGGGAAGGAATCGTCCTGCTCAAAAATGAAGGGTTATTGCCATTAGATAAAAAAGAGATAAAAACCCTTGCGGTCATTGGTCATAATGCCAACAGGCTTTTTGCCGAAAGAGGCGGCAGCTCTCAGGTTAAGCCCTTGTATGAAATCACACCCCTGAAAGGAATACAGGATCTGGTTGGCGAAGATGTTGACGTTATTTTTGCGGAAGGATATGAACCCTATTATGATGAAAGTCTTTTCAGGGATACCACCGGTGATGCGGCTTCACAATCCAGGGAAAACCAGCAGGACGTAGATTTGGCACGTACAGCCAACCAAAAACTCATGCAGGAAGCGATTGACCTCGCCGAAAAAGCCGATGCTGTTATTTTTGTTGGCGGATGGATTCATGGTCATGATGGAATGCCGTGGGGAATGGGAACCTACGATGCCGAAGCCCGCGACAAACTGAACCTGAAGCTGATTTTCGGACAGGAAGAACTGATTAAGGAAATCAATAGTGTGAATGATAATACGGCTGTTGTACTCATGGGGGGAAGTCAGGTGGAAATGGACAATTGGCTGCCCGACACCCCCGCGTATGTTCATGCCTGGTATCCCGGTATGGAAGGTGGAAAAGCCATTGCGGAAATTCTTTTCGGGGAAGTCAATCCATCCGGAAAACTGCCCGTGACATTCGCCAATTCTCATGAAGAATATCCCTCCCACTCCATTGGTGAGTTCCCCGGTGACGGAACCGTTGCCTACACGGAAGATATATTTGTGGGCTACCGGTACTTCGACTCGCATGAAAAGGAAGTGGTGTTTCCCTTTGGATTCGGACTCTCGTACACATCATTCGCATTTTCCGACCTGAAAGTCACCAAAAAAGATGGTAACGTGATGGTTCAATGCACGGTCACCAATACCGGCAATCGGGAAGGCGCTGAAGTTGTACAGGTCTATGTTCATCCAAAATCACCATCTGTTGAACGACCTATCCGGGAATTAAAAGGCTTCGAAAAAGTCCACCTTGATTCCGGAGCCTCCACCACCGTAACCATCGAACTTGATGATTCCGCATTTAAATACTACCACCCCGAAGAACTCAAATGGATGCTGGAATCCGGCATCTACGAAATCCACGTCGGCAACTCCTCACGGGATATAAAGCTCGCGGAAAATGTGGAGTGGTGAGGGATTGTATGCAATAGCTTGATTACAATTTAATCAGCCCGGGGGATTTGCCAAGAATCCCCCGTGTTGACATAACAATAATGCACGTAGATTTTCACTATCACCTTCATGCACATTCGAACCTTAACTATCCGTTCAAAAATGTATTGAAAGCCCAATTTCTGAGTCCGGCACCGCGATATTCCGAAGATATTGATCTGGTACAAATAAAACCCGGCCCTATTAAACCTGTGATAAAGCGAATTGGAGAAGGTTTCTCTTTTTTTGAGGAAAACAGGAAGAACAATAACCCGGATTATTCACCAAGAAATTTTCTTGTTAGCAAGGCGAAGGGGGGAAATCAGCGGAAGGTTACCTGAGTATCCTGAGCAAGATTTAGCAACTTCAACGCAGCTAACGAGGAAATTTAGTAGCATCTTAAGCACACCCATTTTTGAGTGAGTGCAGCATGTATCTATATTTATATAATACAATGGCTTATCAATCGTTTTTCAAACTGTTGTGAATAATTCGGGATAAATAAGGGGCATGGCATTATAGTACTTTATCGCTTTACTTCTGAATATGAAGAAATTCGCATGAGTTTAAAGCTTGAAATCAATTGCCGGGAGCATTTCAATCTATTGGATTGGGTTGATTTCCTTTTGAAGTGCAAAACGAATGGTTTGAAGGGTAATGCAACATACGTACATACAATATCAATGAGTTACAGCACCTGCAATTCTTTGCTGAGGAATTGATTCTGTCAGAGTTACCGTTTACTTTTAGGTATGAAACAATCAATCTATCTGGAAACATCCATTATCAGCTATTTAACCGGACGCACTTCACGTGATCTTGTTACTGCTGCGAGACAACAACTTACTCAAGAATGGTGGGAAACAAAACGTACTGAGTTCAAGCTCTATGTAGCACAACCGGTTTTGAATGAAGCAGCAGATGGCGATCCGGAAGCTGCAAGTAAGCGACTATCTGTATTGCGAAAAATTCCAATGCTTTCTGTAACGAATGAAGCAGGTAGATTTGCCGCTTATCTTGTGAAAGAAACTCCATTCCCAGAGAATGCACGTATCGATGCACTACACATCGCTTTAGCATGTATGCACAAGATGGATTATATCCTTACATGGAACTTTAAGCATATTGCAAATGCTTCCATTCGCTCTAAACTGGAAATTTTAGCCGAAAGTAAAAATATGCACCTTCCCGTTATTTCTACTCCTGAAGAATTGTTATTTTAAAATTATGAAACAAGATAATATCATATCAGAAGTTCGAAAAAATCGGGAGCAACTATCTGCTCGCTTTGATCATGATTTAGACAAGTTGATTGCTTTTTTCCAGGAAGAGGAGAAAAAGTCAAAGTCCAGACTAAGAAACTTTCAGGACAAGAAAAAGAAAGCCCCAAGTTCTTGAGCGACATGGTTAAGGTGCTATGATGAGCCGTTACCTGGCACCAAATTGAGGGCCTTAAACCAACGCAGCAATGGGCGCGACTTGTTTGATCTGGACTATGCCAGACGGAACAGAGACATTGATATAGCTGAAATTATTGATTGTTTTCAGTACTACACAAAATTTTCAACAGTGAATAGCATACAAACAGGGAGAAGCTTTTGATTGACTTAAAGCGGTAGTCTTTGAAAAAATGTAGCAGTCAAACTGTAAATGAATAGCAACGCGGTTATTCCGTTGTCATTACATCATCCTGGAAAACTATCTTTTTTTTGTCTTGTTTGACTCATTGATAACTTCATAATCATCACTAATTCATCACTACCCCAATTCCCAAATTTCGTATATTCACCTATGCGTATTTACCCATTACTTTTTCTTTTCGCAATCCTCCTATCATCCTGTGCGGCGCAGAATCACATGCCTCACAGTGAGTTGGTTATGTTTCAGGAAAAGGAGCTTAAGGATGGTGAGCGGGTCAAGACACGGTATGCACATGGATTGGCGAGTGCTGCGTTTGAATTTTCTGATGAAAGCACGTTGCTTGCCAATCAATCAGATTTTGATAATGTTGCTGTGGGTCCTTATGTTGGCACGCATCTGATTTTTATGAGGCAAAATGGCGCTGCTTTTTCCGCCACAGTTGGCAACGGCTTTGGTTTAGATTTAACCTTGCCCTTGATTCATGATATTTATATCACACAATCTTTCTCACACGGTTTAGCTTTTGAAAACTTCCAGTCAAGTCTTCAAACCATCATTCAGAGACGTTTGTATGATGGGAATCCTGTAGGACTCAGTATTGGAATAAATTATCAACTCAAGAATAGTCGTATAGATGGGTTCCCCCGATTTAGAGATGACTGCCCGGGGTATGCCAGTTATTTTGTTGCATGCCACAACTTTATTCCCCGCCACAGTATCGGGATTCGCTCGGTGATGACATTTTCATTTCAGCCGAGAGATCACATTCCTTCAAAACAAATGCTGTACGGGGCAGTTAATCTGAATTACGATTTGTCGTTCGGCTTCTTTTATCCTATGCTCTCCATTTCGACGGTGATACATTAGCGCCGGCTGCAACCCAAATGGTGATACGTATTTGTTTGAGGTGGTATTCTCCTACAGGCTTCGTTTACCCCGATTGGAAATCAGCATGTAATATTCTTCATAGAATCCCGGAAATTGTTCTTTCAGTTGTTTGCGTAAGCTGTAGCAATTTTCCGATTCGCCTTTGCGATGGGCACGTTCAGCGGCGCGAAAAAGACGGTAACACTCGATTCCATTTTGATGAACTTCACTACAAGGCTCAATTTCATTTGAAACGGGCACCGGCTGTATGATGCTCCTGACCACAGTTATTGCAAGCACCATTTCAGGCCCCTCATCATCTATAAGCTGCATGATTTGTCGCGATAAAATCCGGTCAACCGGTATGTCGCATGGATTGTAAAACAACGCTTGGGCATATTCTTTTGTAGCTCTCCCCTTTTGGTTACGCAGCCACAATACCTGCGCCAGCAGATAGCGTAATCTTGTATCATCGGGGTGATTTTCCATTCTGTGGGAAATTATCCGTTCTGCTTCCATAAATTTTTTAAGGGAAATGAGCAAGTCAGAAACGGGAGTTCCGTCATCAAAATAAAACCCTCCTGCCTTCATCATCTGACTGTATATACGGTTTTGCAGCGCGCCTTTCAGCTGCTCAAGTCCGTTAGACCGGGAAAAATCGAACGCTGAAAAAACCTGGTATAATTTTTCGACCTGTTGCTCCTGCAGGTTTTCCCGTATCAATCCACACGCCCTCCAAAAATGACAGGCCTCAATGGCCCGCTGAATCTCGGCCTCATCTCCTGTTGAGCCAAATCGTGCTTCATCGAACAGCCGTAACGCCTCTTCAAACCGAAATGCTGCAAGCAAACGATAAGCATTCCCTTTAATCAGGGTATGTGAATTAAACAGCATAAGTTGCGAATCGTCCGAATGCAATATATTGATTCTTTTTGCTTTAGTAATTTCGGTAAACAACACTTAGTGTTACAAACCGCGACCATCACTTCCTGTTCAAATAAACCAAGATTGGATTTAAGGTGCAATATCGATTTAGCTCATTTCTTTTCTTTGTTTAGATCTACACCCGGTACCAGTCCGTTGCTGAATATCTATACTTTTTGAACCACAAAGGACACAAGGACTCGAAGGTTTTTGGTATTTTTTTATTTGTTTACAGATACCCTTTTACCCTGAGCGGAATTCCGGGTAAAGATGCGCTATTGGGTAGCAGGGTGTTCCGGAATGCAGTCGAAGGGCTGGTGATTAAAGGCACCAAACGAACACGGAATGTAGTCGCCCATTCGCCTCCGCTCAGGATTTGGTTTTGAGGGCAGGATGCTTTGTGGCGTTGGCAAGTGCGGTGGTAACAAAACCAGCACTTCGACTACGTTCCGGATTACCTTTTTGATTGTTAATAACTTACAAGCCGGAACTCCGCTCAGTGTGACGTCTTTAGCTTGGTTTATCATTTTAATTTTTATTTGTTTACAGATACCCTTTTCCCCACCTCGTTACCCTGAGAGGAATTCCGGGCGAAAATACGCTATTGGGTAGCAGGGTGTTCAGGAATGCAGTCGAAGGGCTGGTGATTAAAGGCACCAAACGAACACAGAATGTAATCGCCCATTCGCCTCCGCTATCGCTCCGCTCAGGATTTGGGGCTATGTGTTGGTGTAAAGAAACCCGCAATCCTAATCTTCAATTTTTATATATACAATCTTCAATCTATCTCCCACCCACCTTTTGGCAGGAAAAAAGAGATTATTGGCAAACGTGCAAGAGTTTTCATCGGTAGATTTTTGCTATGAAATTCGTCAAATCTTTCTATAGTGTTTTACCATCTCTGCTGAGCGGACTCACGCTCGGGCTGTGTGTAAATCATGGGTACAATGTGGCTTTTCTGTTGGCCATTTGTATGATTGGAATCTTTTCGTCACTGGAAAAACAGACGACCTGGAAAGGTTGGGCAATCCACGGATGGGTGTTTTCAATCGGCGCGTTGACGCTTGCCCTCTTGGGATTTACCTGGGTTTCTCCGGTTGGTGGTATCATATTTACGATTGCCGGGTCTTTCTTATTAACCGTTCCTTTTTTGATTCTCTATTTCATTCGTCAACGACTTTTAACCAAAAACCCCTGGAGCTTTGCGCTTCTAGGCTTGATTTGGTCGCCCTACACCTGGTTCGTAAAAGAACGTTTGGTTGCCTATCCGATTACCCTTTTTGATATCAGCCTTTCCAATTATCCTGTTTTTATTCAATTTGTTGCTATTACTGGATCTACCGGTGTTGCTCCCTGGGTGATCATCTTTAACGTTTTTGTATTTATCCTCTATAAGGCTTTTGTCAAAAAAGAGCCCTCAAATGTGTTCCAAAATAACGGGTTAGTAAAGCATGTAGCCGGAATGGTCATTTGGTTCTCACTTCCACTTTTCTATGCGTGGTATGCGTATTCAGTATTGCCAAATTCATTTCAGGGACACATCAAAGCAGCTGTAATACAACCGGGATTCCACGATCCTGAACTGGATTTCGATAATGAAGAAGACCGGCTCGCTATGTTTAATGTTTCAGTATCCTTATCCGATTCAGCTGTTGTAAATGACAAGCCTGACATACTTGTTTGGCCGGAAGGTGAACTTCCTTTTCCCATACGATCAGATGTATATGGTCTTCAACTTATTTCAGACCGTGTTTTACGCTGGCAAACCCCTCTCGCTACCGGAATTTCAGATCTTGTTCCGACCCCCAGACCAACTCCTCCACTCCAACGACGTTTAGACAGAGACTTCTATCTCTATAACGCTGTGGCTATGATTACTCCACAATTAGCCTGGCGCGTACTCATGGAAAACCAACACGTTCAAGCGCTGAATGTGTACCGGAAGGTGAATTTAATGCCATTCACTGAGTTCGTTCCCTATAGTGACCGCTATCCGTGGCTTACCCGTTTTGCTATGGAGTATGGTGAAAATATGCATTTGAGCAGAGGAGAATCATCCTCGCCTTTGGCTTTTGTCACCAGAGATGAAAGAATCGTGTATTCCCTTCCATACATCTGTTGGGACATCCTTTTCGCATCAACACATACATCTGAAAATCTTGAACGTGCGCAATTTATCACAGCGCATATCAGCGGTCGACTTTTCGGTAGGGATTTAAAAACATCTATTATTGGTATCAAAAACTATACGCGTCTGAGGAGTGTGGAAGCCCGCAAATCAATTGTAAGCAGCTCCACAACCGGGCACAGTTTTTTTACAAACCCATTTGGCGAAGCTTATGGAACAGTCGATCTCTATCTTGCCGGCTATTCTGTTCAGGAAGTTCCGCTGAATCAAACGATGAGTTTTTATCATCGCTATCCCAACGGATTCCCGGCTCTTTGCCTGCTGTCACTCATTTTGATAACCTTTTATCCCACTAAAAATGTACCAAATAACCGAATCAACCGGAAAAACCGGAAAAACTGAAAAAAACACAAACCATCGAAGTAATTTCATTATGAAAACAACACAACACCATCTTCATAAAAGTATCCTTATCCTGATACTATCCCTATTTTTTGTAAGCGATGTATATGCCAGTAGCATTCTAGTAGGAAGGGCTAATGTAAAAACTAATGCAAACCTTGATAAATCCCAATATGTGTTACCCAATGGGATGCACTATCAGGAAGCACTAAATTTGCAGAAAGCAAACGCTAAATCAGCAGATTTGACATTTCAAAATGCCTATACAATAGGAGGAACCGGAACGACTCAGGTTACTAAAGTTGTGGTTGATGACTTTGGAAATATTTACGTAACCGGTGGATTTACAGGCACGATTGAGTATGGCGCAGTTACGCTGGAAAGTACCGGTGGTTATGATTTCTTTGTTGCAAAACTCGACCCTCTTGGGAATGTACTTTGGTATCGTGTTGCACACGGAAGCTCGGAGGTGCTTGATGAATTTTCACTTGATGGTGGTCTTTCACTGGCTGTAGATGGCGATGGCAATGTCTATGCCGGTGGTTCATTTGTAAAAGAGCTTACTTTTGTGGATGAATTCGGTGATGAGGTTGGCTACTTGCATGACGGTAGAGATGAATTTAATAATGAGATTAATTTGGAATTATTCGTTGTGAAATACGATTCTGACGGTGATTTCTTATGGGCTGCAGGTGGAGAAAGTGGAAGTCCGGGTCTTGTTAATAGCTTAGCCGAAGGAATTAATTCGGTTAATGACATAATAATTGATGATGACGGAGACGTTGTTGTAGTTGGAAGTTTTTCCGGAACCGACCTTTTTGATGAAACCGGAATAGTCGTTGAAGGAGAGTCTGACTTTTTTATTGCCTCTCTCGATGGAGAAGATGGTGCTTTCACCTATTGGTGGCATGTATTTGGTACACCAGACAGGGATTATGCCAAGGCTGTCACAATAGATGACAGGGGGTATTTAAATGTGCTTGGAGTAGTGGGACAAGGAGTCATGCAATTACCTGATAGCGAAGTCTCTTGGGATAATGATACGGGCAATCAAGACACCTTTTTCATGGATTTTGATTTTGAAAATGGAGAATGGACCTTTGCTTACTTTATGGGTGCCGGTGATGAAATTATCGGATCTTCCATAGCAACTTCTACAGTTGGAGATATTTATGTGGCCGGCTTTTTTAGCGGATTAGGCTCATTTGAATCGGAAGTTGATGATAATATAGACATTAGTTCTGTAGGTCATACAGATGGATTTCTGGCAAAATACGATGATGCCGGAGATGTGCAATGGGTACAACAATTCGGAGCTGAAGAAACCGTTGCCGGTGTTGATGCCATCATACTTGATGATAATGAAGATATCATTGTTTTGGGAAGGTACTGGGGAATAGTTGAATTTGATGCGGAATCTGATAATCCCGTAACCCTGGTAACAGACTCTGAACTGAACATGTTCATGGCCAAATACGATAAGGATGGAAATTTTCTGTGGGCAAAAAATGTAGAGGGGTCCGGCGCGGAGAGTACTGATTTGATAAATGATTTGGATAACCCTAATCCAACACGTCCTTTTGGAACATACCCGCTCTTTATCGCTTATACCAGTCAAAATGAGGGTGGTGTAGTAATGGTCGGTGACTTTGACGGCACGCTAACACTCGATGGTATTACATTAGAAGCAAATCCAGGTAAATCAGGGGACAACCGATTGGCATTCATTGGAATAATGGAAACAACTCAGGGTGGTGCAGAAACAACCTATTACTATAATGGTTCCGGCAGTCTCAACAACACCACAAATTGGGGACTGAATGTAGATGGCAGTGGCGACAATCCCGCCAATTTCACATCCGACAATCAGGTTTTTGTTGTTGATAATGCAGCTTCGGTTACCCTTTCGACAGCATGGGAAGTTTCCGGTACCGATTCGAAAGTTGTAGTCAGTGATGGCACATCCTTGATTCTTCAAGCCGCTCTTACAGCTTCGGTTGATGTGGCATCAGGTGGTTCACTCACCCTTGCCCATGAAACGCAACCTAATCTTGGTGAACTTGATGATAATTCAACAGTAACCTTTACCGGAGCTGCCAATGAAATTCCAAACTGGGTGTATGGTAACCTTGTTTTCGATGATATCAATCCCGTTTTGAGCTCAATTGGATTTATGACGATCAGAGGTGATTTAGCCCTTAATGGTACGGTAAATATGCCCGTAGCTCGCAATAACGTCCATTATACATTTGTATTTGCCGGTGACGCTGTTCAAACACTCACAGGAAATGGCAATGTGATGAGAAGCTTTGGATTGGAAGTAGAGAAAACTGCTGGCTCTGTAGAAATCACAGATGGCAGTGTCTTTATTGTTGAAAATGAATTGATTCTAAGAAGCGGATCACTCATAAACAATGGAAGTCTTGTACTTGCTTCTACTGCATTTGATGAAACGGCCTCTGTTTCCAGAATTCAGGGAGGTAGCATTACCGGAAACATCACCTTAGAACGTTGGCTTGATTCTAACGCTGTGGCCGGTTCTGGAGCGTTTTTTGGCCTTGGCTCACCTCTTCAGACCGCCTTTACGGGAGGTTCCGATGCAGGACTCTTCAGTAATGTATGGACACAAGGTGGAACTGGTTCCAATGCAGTAGCAGCAACTCCTAATGTTTGGTTCTATGACGAAACCTATCTGCGGGCGGATGAATTTGATTCCGGTGGATGGACTGCCGTAGATAATTTTAATGCTAATATGAGTGCCGGCACAGGCTATTTTACCTACATCTACACCGATGATGTATTCGGGGTTGAAGGATCATGGCCAAAAGTGCTTAGCGCTACCGGACCATTTAACGCGCAAGAAAATGATGAATCAACCGTATCATTCCCGGTCTCATTTACGGATAATGTGTTTGAAACCGAGCAACTTGGAGGATTTAATCTTCTGGTTAACCCGTTTCTGGCTCCTTTGGATTGGACTTATCCTGCTTGGACTCGTACGAATGTGGAGGATACTTTCTGGGTGATAGAAAGTGACGGTACATTCTCTGCTTTTACAATAGGATCAGGTGGAACAGGCGTTGCTGCAGATGGCATAATTGCTACAAATCAGGCGTTTTTCGCACAAACAACGAGTGCTAATCCTGAATTGAGTGTGACCTCGGAAGCCAAAGAAACGGGAACCTCATTCATGAGCGATGAAGAGAACTATCTCATTCGAGTGAATCTGAATGGAGAACAACACAGCGGTGAAACACTCATCGCACTCCATGAAGGCGAGGAAATCCGTGGCGCTAAATTACTCGCACCCTTTAGCTCTTCATACAGTCTGGTGTATTCAACATCCGGAGATAAAGGTTTGATCATCAATAGCATTGGTCTAGAGAATCTTCAGGAAGTACACGAAATCACCATTCCGCTTTATACGGCTACCACTTCCGGTGGATTGCACACACTGACGATTTCCGAGTTATCTCTGCCTGAAGATGTTCAGGCTACGCTCATCGATACAGAAACTGGAACAATCAGAGAAATTGATGGTGAACTGGAAGTATCATTTATGACATCTGAAACAACCGTTCAAGATGCTGAAAACCGTTTCAATGTAAAATTGATTTATGGACAGGCAACTTCCATACCAGTAGCGGAATACCCAACTGAGTTTACACTCCGACAAAACTATCCGAACCCGTTCAACCCAACTACTCAGATCAGCTATGACCTGCCGGAGTCCGGGGATGTTCGTTTGGATGTGTACAATATTCAGGGTCAGCTTGTAAAAACACTCGTGAATACTGCTCAAAGCGCCGGAACACATAATGTTACCTTTGATGCGGCCAACCTCTCAAGTGGGGTGTATATCTATCGGTTAAGAGCTGGTGCAAGGGTACTTACCCAAAAAATGACCTTAGTTAAATAATTCAGAACAATTTAATTCAGAATTATGAAAGCGCTCCGCGGTTCTTCACTTCGTTACGAATCAGAATTCAGAATGAAACAGAAAGTGGACATGAAGAATAGCGGAGCCTTAGCTATTCATGTTGACTTCGAGGAAGTTGTTAACATCAACTATGTAAACCATTCTGAATTCTGCATTCTGTATTCTGAATTTCAACAATCTAAATTGCCAAACCATGAAACATCTGATCCTTTTAATTCTTCTTCTCTTTGTGGCGTTGGTTTTGCCGGAGCTTGCATTATCGCAGGTTCCGCCTCCTCCACCAACCGCACCTGAACAAACCCCCATTGACGGGGGACTCGGAATTCTGGCGGTTGCCGGAGGAGCTTATGCGCTCAACAAACTCCGTAATCGTAAGAAAACAATGTAGTTCAAGTAAAAAAATTGATAGCAGGTGATACAAATTGAATAGATTTTCGCAGATTTTAAATGTGAAAAAGCTTAAATCACTCAAAATCATCGTCATCTGTGTTCCATTTATTAAATTTCCATATTTTAAAGACAGCAGGCATTTGATATAGGGGGTCTGTATGTAGTTGTATGTGCCTGCTGTTTTTTTTTAGTGTATATCATTAATCCATTTTCATGTGAAGCCTAAAAAGATCTTAATAGAGCAACCAAATCAGAGAATCACTTCTTCAGTATTTGGTTGGGTGATGGGCGTATTACTATTACTTGTTTTGTTGTCTTCAAATGCTTTTTCACAATCATTTTTAAATGACCAATCGCCAATCATTAGCAGAGCCGGAAGTCTTCTGATTTTTAATGCAGACGGCTGGCAAATCTCAACTGATGCTCCTGAACAAATAACCGACGGCCTCAATCTTAAAAACAGTGTTCCGATTCAATCATTTCATATTGATACACTGCGAACAGTTTTAGGGAGTCAGCAATATGGCTGGGCTGAATTGGCGTTTGAAGCTGACAGTACACTAAGCAACAGAGCATGGTTAATGCGAAATTTAGGATATGCAGCAATCAGAGTTTGGGTAAACGGTACATTGGTTTTTGTTGATGGAAAACCATCCCTTCTTAGATCTGACGAAAAACCAAGCTCATTGAAATCACTCACAAATGCACCTGCAACCATACGCTATGGTGTTAACTATGTGCTCATTGAGTTTTCCTACCATAAAGTACCTGTATGGTTATATACGGTTAGAGATTTTCCGAGAAGTTTTGTCAGTCCCGCTTTTTCCGATCCGCAGAATTTTGCAAACTTCCAAAAAACAGAATGGAATCGAACATTCATCTTTGGGGCGGTGGCTTTTGTTTTAATTCTGCTTTCCTTATCAAATCTGTACTTATCAATTAAATCGGTCGATAAGTATTACTATTACGCCTTCTGGACATGTCTATTTCTGTTGCTTCACGCCGTTTCCCAAATGGGCGACTCTACATTTGGATGGTCAATGGCTATGCTTCCCGTTCGTCAATTAGGTCATGTAATTCTTTTCCTGTTCGTTTTTTATAACATCATTTTTACCATCGGAACCTATTACAGGCTTCCACTGCCTAAAAAAAGTTTGCTTGTGTTTTTTGGTGTGTATTTGCTGCTTTCGGTGTATGCTATCCTTTTTAAGTATGATTTAATTACGATACTGCACCCCATTTTGGCCGTATTGAATCTGGCATTTGCTGTTTACCTGTTGAGAGAAGCTCGCAAAGAAAATCGAGGTTTACGGGTAGTTTTGTTGTTTTCCGGATTTATGGTGATGCTTTCAGGTGCATTTTTGTATGCGGTGTTATATCAGATATTTTTTGTGGAAAGTCTCTTTATTTACTACATCTCCACTATAATGGTTTATATGGGGGTTCCGATTTCATTTACCATCACCATCACCCTCGATTTTATAGATATTTTCGAGAAAATGGAACAAAAGGTAATTGAACGCACAAAGGAACTCAAAGAAAAGGAAGAGTTCAAAACACGCTTCTTTTTAAATGTATCCCATGAATTAAGGACGCCAACCACCATTTTAGAGGGGCTGCTTCAAAAAGCCGAACAACAAAGCGACAGCAATTCAGGCATTTGGATTCCCAAAGAAGACTCGTCTCTTATCATGCGGAATGCCAAAAGACTGGCCATATTGGTTCAACAGATTCTCGACTTGTCAAAATCAGACAAAGGAGAATTAACTCTGCAAAAAAAGCATTATCAGTTGGACGAGATCGTCCAAAGTGTTGTGGAGCTTAATCGGTCATTTATCGCGCTAAGAAACCAAACCGTTGAATTTCATAGCAATACTCAACACACCATTATTAAAATTGATGGTGAAAAGATAAGTACCATTCTCTCCAATGTATTGTTGAATGCTTCAAAATATGGTCCTGAAAACAGTTTGATTCGTATCGTAACAAACATAAACACATCAGAAAACGAAATCGATATTGATGTAATTGACCAGGGAGATGGCGTTGCTGAACAGGATCGCGAAATTATATTTGAACGCTTTCACCGCATTAAAAATCCGGGCAAACCGTATGTTGAAGGCGTTGGCATTGGTTTGGAGCTTAGCCGTTCGCTTGCCCGACTGCACGAGGGGGATTTGATTGTTGTTGAAGATGAAAAAAATGGAGCACGTTTCAGACTCACATTGCCATTTGACGCAGAACTTACAGTTCATTCGATAAATGGTCAATCGGGTGAGTATAAGAAATTAACCAGTTTAAATGGAAATAAATCCATTTTACCACAGCCCAACGATCAGTTACGTTTGTTGCTTGTAGAGGATAACCCCGATATGAACGCGTATGTGAAAGGCCTGCTGAAACCTTTAGGCTCGGTTCATTCATGTAAAAATGGAATAGAGGCACTGGCTTATTTACAAAATAACGCGATTGATATAGTTGTTACGGATTTAATGATGCCCAAAATGACAGGTGGAGAACTTATTCAGCGCATGGCATCTGATCCTAAGTTATCTACCATTCCGATTGTCGTTTTATCCGCCAAAAACGATAGTGATGAACGGTTGCATCTGCTACGTGTTGGTATCATCGACTACATCTCCAAACCGTTTAATCCATCCGAACTTACTTTAAAAATTGAAAACCTGATGCGATTTTATCAACGCAGACAAACGTACAAAGTTGAAGTACCCGTTGATGAGATTCCCGAAGAAGAATCCCTGTCCGAAAACGTGAAAAACTACATTCTGGAACGCATCGATGACAACAGATTATCAGCTTCCAGTCTCGCCGAAGCATTTGCTATGAGTGAACGCAGTTTCTACCGCAAAATCGAAAAAGATTCCGGAATGACACCGGCTGCGTTTATCAGGGAAGTCCGCCTGCAATACGCCGCCCGGCTTGTGGAAAAATCTTCAGATGTCCGATTAAATGAACTGGCCAATAAAATCGGGTACAAGTCTGTGGAGACCTTCAAACGTAATTATGTGGATCGGTTCGGAGTCTCACCGAAGTGATATTTTGGGGAGTTGTTTTTAATGAACTACTATGGCGAAGGCTCAAAGTTTGATTTTTTGACGCGCCGGTTTGTCGCTGCTATCCAAAACCGCTACACGTACATGAAACGCTCCTTTGGTTCATTGAATGATATCGGTTCAAACCTGAGTTCGATTCTAAAAATATTTGGTCCTCTCAGGTATATATCACCTTTTTATTTAGAACTTAACTTTCGCAGTTCGATTAAGTCATCCATTTTTAATCAGATTTACTGGTTTACATTACTTTTTGAAATGAGAAAAAGAGATTGAACCTGAAAATCACCTTGTAGTCTGAGGTCAACTCTAAAATATGAATCAGCATTGAACCCTTTTTTGCCACAGAAAGGGATAAAATCCAAGAACTCTGTGAAACACTGTGCATAACACTGCGAAACACTGTGGTTAGTTAGACAGATTAAACCACAGAGGTACACAGAGTACGCCACAGAGTAGCACAGAGGGAATTTTCCCACCGCTGATTCAATGTATTTTAAGGCATCTGTTGATCCTCAGGTGTCGAAGGTAAGGTGTATTCTCCACTTTTTCGAAGTGCGAAAGTTGAATTAGAACTTAATTTATAATCTTTCAATCTCAAGAGTAAAGTTTTGCTGAACCACTCCGAAGTCTCGGAGCAGGCGGCATTACACGGTGTTATTCACGGAGTTTCACAGAGTTTTTGAACCTAATCCTCTGTGCAACTCTGTGCCGTACACTGTGTAACACTGCGGTTAAATGAGGTGGCAACAAGCAGGTTTTATAGTTTCACTTAAGAATAGAACTCAGGTTTCAAATAAAATAACCATCACAAATCGCCTTTTTGTGGCCTGATTACCATTTCTTCTACACAGGTTTGCTTTGATAATCCTATTAAAAAACCAACTGCTTTTCCGACATCTTTTGGGTCGATGAGTCGTTTGGGGTCAATTCCCGAACCACCCCAAGATGGAGAGAAGGTTTGTCCGAGAATGATCGACGTAACCGCAACCTTCGAATCCAATAAACTTTCTCTGAGGCTCTGAATATATCCGTTCAGAGCATTTTTAGACGCTGAGTATGCGGCACATCTGGCCTGACCTTTTTGGGCGGTCACTGAACAGGTGAACATTAGCCGCGCTTCGCTTGCTTTTGTGAGTATGGGCAACAAGAGGGAAGTCATTCGCACAGCGCTGTAAAAATTGGCTTCCATTTGGGATTGGTAGGCTTTCAGGTTTGATTCCCGAACCGCTTCCTGCAAATAATAACCAGCATTATTTACAAGTACTCCACAGGTTTGAATGAGTGGGTTCTTAGAAAGGGCTTGAACGTGATCATCATCACTTAAATCACAAACAACATATTCAACAATTTTGGCTCCGGCTTTTTTGCAGAGGGATTGTGTTTCTCTTAAGTTGGCTTCATTGCGGGCAATAAGCAAAATCGGGTGTTTGGTCGTTGATGCAACCTGAAGCGCCATTTCCCGTCCTATCCCCTGACTCGCACCGGTAATCACAACTGAACGGTCTTCAGAAACGGCCATTGTTATCGCACACCTAAAAATTTATGCGTCTGCAAACTGATTCCCCACTGCGGGTTCTCTTTCACATAATCAACTATGATTTCAATGGATTTTGGCGTATCCCATTCCGGTTGTAATAATAATCGGGTTGACGGAGGGCATTTCGAAGCATTTTCCTCTGCCCAAATGAGATCTTTTTTGGTAAGAACCACCACTTTCAGTTCATCCACATACGGAAAAATTTCCTCAAGTGGTTTTTTGAAACGTTTTGGCGAAAGTGTAATCCAGTCAAGTTGACCACTTAGTGGCGATGAACCACTTGTTTCGATATGAATACTCAATCCCCGGCGATGCAAACTGCGCGTTAGCGGCTCCAAATCATGCAACAATGGCTCACCTCCGGTAATGACAACAAACGGTGCTTTGGAGTCTTTCGCGGCATCCGCAAGCTCTTTCACTTGAATTTTGGGGTGCTTTTCGCCATCCCAACTATCTTTCACATCACACCACCAGCACTGAACATCACAACCGGCTGTGCGGATAAAATAGGCGGGACGACCGGTGTGCGCACCTTCCCCCTGAATAGTGAAAAAATGCTCCATAATCGGATACTCAATCAAATCGGTATCCATCATTTCCAATATGTCGGCTTCGGTTTTAAACATCTTTATCGGTGTACTCTACCCAATTTGTTTCGGTTTCCCAAACGGTTACAACCAGCTCGATTCCATCAGGGATGCGGTTTTTGGTTTCACGGTGGATGTATTCAGCAACACGCTCAGCCGTAGTACAAACAGGAATCAGCTCGTTTAAATTTCCATGATCGAGTCCGCCTTTGCTCACATCTTTTGCAGCCCACTTCAGTTCCTGAAAATCACAAACCATATCAGCAGTTTTCAAATATGCTGATGGATTTAATGTATGCGATTTAGCTGAAATTCTGACTTTGTAGGTATGGCCGTGCATGCGTCCGCATTTGCCATCATAGCCTTCAATAAAATGGGCGGAATCTATTTTAAATTCCGAGTTTAATGTCCAGGTTGGCATTAATAAGTATCCGCTTTCTATATTCCTGTTTCTGTTATCATTCAAAAGAAGGAATTGATTAACCTCTTTTTTCTGTATTTTTTTACAGAATTATAAAATAAGGAATTTTAAACACTATTGCTGTTTTCTGATTGGTACTACATCATCACTTTCTTCGTTCTACATTCACTTTTCTTAATCATTCCATATTAATGACTTACCCATTTATGATCCATCATTCGTATGTAATTCTGCTGTGCGGACTCATTCTTTTATCAGGTTTTATGGAGCCTGCTGTTTCTCAATCAGAAGATATTCTCATCCGTGCAAATTGGCGTTCAGGCGAAATGGCGCGGTTTGAGTTTCAGGAAAATATTCAGGTTTGGGACGAAGGAATACTTAGTGATGAAAGCACATATTCAAGCTTTTTTCTGGTTGAAGTTGCAGGTATTCGGCCACAGGAAGGATACATTTTATTATGGCGAACCATGCAAAGCGATGCGCCGCTGTTTGACGACCCTCTGCTTGATGAATACGTGTATGGCTTGTTAACCGATGGCATTGTTATTCATACTGATGCATTTGGCGCTTACAGTCATAGCTCAAATATTGAACAGCTTTGGCGGAATTTTCGGGATGCGGTTGATATTTTGGATCAGAGGAATCATTGGGAGGACTGGCAGGAAATTCGGAAAAACATTCAATATTATATGGATGAACGGGAAGCATTTGAAGGTCTCCTTGTTCGTGATATTCGCTATTTATTAGGGCTAAACGGCGTAAATATTGTACCGGATGAAACATACAAGTACGATACCTGGCAGGAGAATCCCTGGGGCGAACCTGTAGTTTCTAAAGGCACACTAAATGTTGAGAAATTTGATGCTGATTCCAATACTATCGAAATTAACAATGATGTTGACCAACATTCGGATGATATTCCCGGCCTTTCTCTTTCTGAATATCAGCGTTACACTATTCAGCTTGATTCCGGATGGCCTGAAAAAGCATTGTTTAGAGATGAAGCCCAATTTGAAGGATATTCCAGAAGCCGGTTAGTTCAGATCAATAAATTTGAATATTAGTAGGCTTTTCAAAACTGTATTTTGCCTGATAACGGCAATCATATAACATTTTTACCATTTTAGCAGATTTCTTTATTTATGATTATATTTAAAAAAATTTTATGCTTTGGGTCTATAATCTGTGATATTTACTCTTTTTTGTCGTGATACAACTTGCGTTTTATTTGTTGTTTTCAGCATTATTCGCTTCATCTAATGCACCCGATCCACCATTTGCTCTTCAAAAAAGTGAAAAGGCCGATCATTTTTTATACAGAAACTGGACTATTGATGATGGTCTTCCTGTAAATGCTGTTTCAGATATATTGGAAAGTGATGATGGCTATCGCTGGATTACAAGTTATGACGGTTTAATACGGTTCGATGGCGTCACATTTGACGTATATAACACCTCGAACACATCCGAGATACCCAGTAACCGATTTTTATTTTCTGCCAAAGATTCCGCTGGGGTTTTGTGGTTTGGCCTCGAAATAAGCGGCTTGCTTAAATATGAAAATGGGCAGTTCACCCTTTATGACGGCTCTAATGGGTTTACCGATGGAAACATTACCCAATTATTTTTTCGAAATGACGCGCTTTTAGTCACCACCTTGGATGGGCTTTACACCTATCAGGATCAAACAATTACGAGAATTTTAAAACGTAATACACCAGCAGGAAATCAAATCAATCATGGTTTTACAGCAGATGATGGAACAGTCTTTTTAAGTACAAATGACGGGTTAATTGAGCTCCTTCCTGATAATCAGTGGAACGTACATAAAAGTGACAACCCAAACCTCCATTCCATCCAAAAGACAATTCCATTTAATAATACGCTATGGTCGCATAATTCAACTGACCTGTTTATTTCGGATAACAAGGGTTCAATTATGAATGAAAAACCCATACCGGAACTTGAAGAAACTTACATATATGATATGTGGGCAAACGACTCTTATCTATTTATTTCTACATCAGATGGATTAATTGTTTCGAATACCGAGCTGGAATATCAGCTCATTGCCAACAATGACTTCGAAATGGGCAGAATTAAAACTTACACCGAGATATCTGATGGGCCCGATTATTTTACTTGTACAAAAGGTCGGTTGTTTAGTTTTCATGAGGGAGTATTTGATAGAGTTAATCCTGACAATAAATTAGATGATATTCATTTTTCAAAAGTTACTTTAGATTCAAAAGGACAACTTTGGATGAGTACCAACAAAAACGGGCTTATTCAACTATTAAATCCAAGTGTAGCTGTTTTTGGTGAAATGGAAGGCCTTCCCAACGACAATGTTATCAGTTTATTCGAGGATAAAGATGGCAATATATGGACTAGTTCCCGAATGAGAGGTTTAACAAAAATCACTCCTGAAGGTGAATTATCCTTTTTCACTGAATTATCTAATGGGAGAAATTTTTTTGACGTAAATGCCCTTAATCAATCACCGGACGGAACCATTTGGATTGGTATCAATGAACGGGGTATTGCCTATTTTGAAGATGACTCTTTTCATCTGATTTCTTTAGGGAATGAACCGAATATTAACGAAATACGCTCTATACACATCAACGAAGATGGTTCTATGCTTATTGGTACACTCGCCGGGCTTGTTACTTTTGATGGGCGGGATGAACGTAGCATTGCACGGGTCAGCGGATTAGAAAACGCTATGATTTACTCGATTACAGAAGTAGAATCCGGAAAATACTGGATTACAACGGCCAATAATGGAGTGTATTTTTATGATAGTTCAGATATCACTCAATTCAACACATCGGATGGGTTGCCCTTAAATGCGATTCGTGGAATTTATATCGACAGAGATGAACCTGAAACCATTTGGTTTTCCACTGAAGGCCGGGGAATCAGCCGGTTTAAAAACGGGGAATTTTCTACCATTAACTCTTCTGATGGATTATTTGACGATCTGATTCATACCATAACCGAAGATAATAACGGTCGCCTTTGGATGAGCACGAACCGGGGAATTTTTTATATCTACAAGAAAGAAGCAAATGAGCTGATAGATGGGGAGCTGAATTCTATTTTATCAGTAGTGTTTAACCGAAATAACGGGATGAGAAATTCCGAGGCCAATGGTGGTGCTCAAAATACGTTTATCAACCGTGCCGACGGTCGATTGTTGTATGCAACTCAGGGAGGAATTGCCATTATCAATAGTGAACAAATTAATGACGATGCTACATTACCAATTCCTCACATCGCTTCTTTGCAGGCAGGGAATGAAATCTTTAATAACCAATCTTTAATTGAGCTTGAATCAGGCACTCAGGATTTTACTATTCAATACACAGGATTTGAATACATGAATCCTGAACGGATTTCATTCAGATACAAGTTAGAGGGATATGATAAAGACTGGATTGAAGCAGGTTCACAGCGTTCTGCAAGTTATACAAATTTACCACCCAAAAAGTATCGCTTTTTACTAACAGCCTCAAATAATCATGGACAATGGAACCCAGAATACGCAAGTATTTCCATCAATATTAAACCATTCTTTTATCAACAGGCCTGGTTTTGGATATTGATATCAATCTTTATTGTTTTCGGGATTTATCAGATTCACAAGACAAGGGTTCGAAATTTAGAAAAGAAAGAATTTGAACTTCAAAAATTGGTGAAATTCAGAACGGCTGAATTAGAAAGTGAAAAAGAAGCGGTTCTTGCAAAACAAGATGTTATAGAAAAGCAAAAAAGCGAGTTACTGAGGATGAATCAGGCGAAAGATAAATTTTTATCCATTATCGCCCATGATTTAAAAGGCCCTTTTGGTGGTGTTCTCGGTATAACGAAAGTACTGAATGATGAACTCAATCATCTTGACAAAAAGCAGATTCAAGAATTTGTGAAAGTGCTGAATGACTCATCAGAAAATATTTATAAACTTTTAGAGAACTTACTCGGCTGGGCAAATTTACAAACAAACACTATTAAACCAACTTTTCAGGATGTTGACGCCGAATCGGCCATTTACAAAGCACTTAAAATATTTGGTCCTATAGCCATAGATAAGGGTATTGATATTATCACGAATTGTGATCGAAACACAACTGTTCGCGCCGATGTCAACATGCTTGATACCATTATTCGCAACCTAATTTCCAACGCTATAAAATTTTCATTTCCAAAGGGAATTATAAAAATTAACGCCTTTAGACGAGATGAACAGGTTTGTTTTGAAGTTGTTGATAAAGGAATTGGTATTCCGGATCACGATTTAGCTAAACTTTTCGAAATTGACACACATTTTACCAGCAAGGGAACTTCAAATGAAGGGGGAACCGGCTTAGGGCTCATTTTATGTAAAGAAATGGCCGAAACGATGAATGGAACTATTGAAGTAATCAGCCAAAGTGGACATGGTTCGATTTTTACATTCGTTCTTCCAGCCGTTGTACATTCCAAGACTCATCAAAAGAATGAAAAAGCTTAATCTGAATTAATCACAGAAATGATATTATATGCTGCCGATTTACTCGGTGTAGCTGTTTTTGCCATAAGTGGCGCTCTCGCAGCCGGACGGAAAAGCCTGGATTACCTCGGGGTGATTGTGATCTCTGTTATAACAGCCATTGGTGGTGGAACAACCCGTGATTTACTTTTGGATAGAAATCCCATTTTCTGGATACAAGATGCAAATTATTTATATGTGATAATTTTATCAGCTTTTTTCACCATATTCTTTAGCCGATATAAAAAACCACCCCTTCGTCAATTGTTGATTGCGGATGCTTTCGGATTGGCTTTATTTGCTATTGTTGGAGCGGAAATTGCAATGTCTTTAGAGTTTAACTGGCTAATTGTTATCATCATGGGAACAATAACAGCCGTTGCAGGTGGTGTAATCCGTGATATCATAACCAATGAAATTCCACTCATTTTACGGCGCGATTTTTACGCCACTGCTGCACTCTCAGGAATTCTCGTTTTCCAATTTCTAATGGCGCTTGGTGTAGATGATACCATATCGACTTTATCCGGTATGTGTGTGATTGTAATACTACGATTTGCCGCCATATTCAAAGGATTAAGGTTGCCGGTTTTTCAACTACCTGATGAGCCTCATTAATCAAGGTTCATACTTTTCGATATTTGTTAAACCGGAATATTCACGAATAAGCAAAATTATTTAATTAAATTATTGATTATATATTATATAGGATAATTTCATGATAGACCAAATTTGAGGTAATAAAAAAGATCGGCGATATTTTCATTTCATAAAATCCATTTGTAATGAAAAATTCTCAAGCTCGGAGTCCGGTGCTGTTGATGATAAACAACCAAAAAATATCCATCCAAATAGAACAATGAACGTTCTTTGTGCCAAGTTATAAAATAAATGATAAATCAACACCTTGAGGTGTCCCAAAATGTTATGAAATTCGAATATTAACAAAAGCCATAAAGCCAATTAAAATAATATGTCAGTAGCGGTTAAACATGAATCGTATAACAGCTTTTTAATATCAATTTTATTTTTTCCTGATACACAACAATGTGATATCATCATCCGGGGTGTTTTTGCCTGTCCATGTACGGAAAGCATCAACCAGTTTTCTGATCATTTTATCCGGTTCAAGGGTTGGGTGTTCACTCAGAATATTGCTCATTCGCTCAATAGAAAACTGTTCTCTGTTTTCATTAAAGGCTTCAATCAGGCCGTCACTCATGGCTATTAAAATATCACCAGATTCAAGATTCACTTCATGGCTTTTGTAAGGAAACCTGACTGTACCGCCGAGAGGTAAGCCTTTTATTCGAAGTTCATGTACTGTTTTAGAGCGCTGGCTTATATGAAGTAGTTGAGGCATACCGGCCGAGACAATCTCAGCGGTAGAATCTTTCAATTTAATAACTGAAAGACCCATGTATAACCTGTTCAGGTTCATATTTCGGATGCCCACTGAAATTTGTGAAAGCATTTTTAGCAATTCTCCTTCACCAGCCAGGGTATGGAAATAACTGCGAACAGTTGCCACAATCATACCGGCTTTCAGTCCGTGGCCTGTGGCATCGCCAACTGCCGCTATGATTGAACCATCTTCCCGAATATAGAAATCGTAATAATCACCCCCTACTTCCGATGCCGTTATCATTTTAACAGAAATTTCAAACCCATCGGGTTTTGGTACTCTGTCAGGAAGCATTGATAACTGTAACCGCCTTGCATCCTCCAGTTCTTTTGTTTTCCGTTGGTTATCAACTTCCAGTAATCGCCTTGATACTTCCTGCTCCCGATTAATCCGCTCCTGTTCAAGTGTTTTGTCTGATAACCGTTTAACTTCTTCAAGACGATTTTTTAATTCATTGGTGGTGTTGGCAACATTTCGTGAAAGCGAAACCGACATGGCAAGCAGTAATGACCCGACTCCGAAAACCCCCAGCCATTGATTGGTAACCTGAATGATGTCATAGTTATTCAATATCATGAGAACTTGTGCCAAAATAAAAGCGATAATCCCTGTTCCAAATATCCAGACATCTGTTCTTTTTTTATAGATACCGAGTGCTGTAATCCTAATAATTTCTAAACAAATCACAAACAAAATTACATCCAAAAAGTAGGGGATTCCGGCATTATTGAAGAAAATATTTACACCTGCATCTACCAAAACAGCTAAGGTAAATATCCAGAAATAAACGGGGAGTTTTGTAAAATACATGGCATACGCAAATCGAAGAAAAAATATGATTGCACATGCTTTCAGCAGGACTAAAAATATCAGAAAAGGCGAACCTGCCTCCACGGTTGAGATGAATTCTAATTGCCAGGAAATCAAATTGATAAATGACAGGCACAAGGTAAATAATGCAAAATACAGATTCTGGCTGTGGCTGGGATAAAATATAAACAGAAGCAAATGGATAATAGCAAAAACCAGCAATGAACCTGTAAACAAAAACTGATTTAATGTAGCCGTTCGGATGAAAAACATTTTTGAAGTGATGTGCCGGTTAGCCTCATAAAACTGCATTCGAAACCCACCATACAAACCATTTTGAGCCAACTCACGAACGTTTTCATTCTCATATCTAACTGCAATGGTATAGGCTCCCGGTTTTGGAAAAACAACTAAATAAGGCGTCATTTCCTGCGTGAAATTCAATATCCCAAACCCGTTTGATTCGCCAAGCCGTTTCAATTTTTCTCCATCTAAATAGACATCAACCTGACCATTCAAAATTGGAAAATCCAAGGCGAATGGTTTACCTGTAAGGCTTGACTCCACAATAATTTTTAAACGAAACCAACCGGCATTTTCCCATTCCAAAAAGTCTAAATCGACCTGTGCCAGTAAGGTACTTACGATTTCCAATTCAGAGTCGTTGTAATCAATTTCAGCAAAGGCAGCGTTATCTTCTGGGGTAAATCTCCAGAGATCCGTTAGCTGAATGAACCCATGCTCATGTAAAAACTCTGACGAACTTAAGACCTGCACTCCATGCCTGAAACTTTGCTGGGCATGAATCCACTGAAAACTAAAAAGCCCTGACAAGAAGAGTAAAATAAAAATCTTCATGCCAAGGCTTTTGGAAGTGCGGCAAATATGCATTTCAGACAGAATTAGATTTTTTGTTATTGTTTAAAGATAGATATAGAACCTATCTGCAACAAGACTGTATGCGATACTATCTGCCCCAATCATATATTCATTGCCGATTTTTCAGACTTCGGGATTTAAAGTCAGGGAAACTCTGCCGCCACTTGTTGACATCTCTATCATCCTTCCCCCATTTCCAACGGTACCTTTAACCCGATTCCTTTGAGATGAACCATTGAAATTATTGAGATTATCTACATTAACAGCACTTCCACTTAGATCTAATTCGTAGTGGCTGAGTCTGGGAATTGACGCGCTCACATTTCCACCACTGGTTTTGAGAATTAAATCGTTAGTAAGCTCTTGAAGCGTACATTGAATATTTCCCCCACTTGTCCGCGCCTCAAGAGATCCGCTAATATCATGCGCATTTATATGACCACCAGAGGTTCGCACATTCAAGTTACCGGTTGTATTCACAAGATTGATATGTCCACCGGAAGTACGAGCATCAAGTGAGCCCTCTAAGTAACTTATCTTAATGTGTCCGCCGGATGTTCTGGCATCAACATCACCCCAAATTTTATCAAGGGAAATATGCCCACCACTTGTACGCACCTGCTGATCGCCCCTGAAACCCTGTATGGTTATATGTCCGCCACTTGTTCTCAAACTACTTGTTGTTTCTGCCGGACTTGTAATCTCAAAGGAAAATGATGGATGATTTTTACCCCATTTTTTCCCGGAGCTTTTACGTTCTACAAGTGCTGTAATTTCGTTACCATTTTGAGCTATAACTATTTTATAATCATCGGGGTCAAAATCGGATCCACCCCAAAGTGAGTATCCTGTTTTCACCAATAAACGAACATGAACCTCATCAGCTTTACCTTCTTTTACCGTAATATGCCCACCGGATGTACTTACATCTAATTTTACCGGACCGTCAACTGTAAAGCGTTCTTCCTGATATGTTTTGTCAGATGCGGAAGATTCAAGAAATGACTCAACTTTATTCTTAGTTTCTGTTGAACTTTTTCCTGCGAACACAGGGCTTTCAAAACCCATAATCAAGATAATCAATATAGCTATTGAACTGACTATGGCACGTTTTGGTACTAAATTTTCTTTATTCATGATCGTCAAATTTTAATGAATCTTATATAGACATGATAAACGTACGAAAAGAATTAAATTTTGTTCAGGTTTACGCTTTATTAATTGAAAGTGAAGAAAAAATGGAAATGAACAGGACGGCAAATTGTGCAATTAATTTTTGTTTTAGAAACACGAGTATCGTGTCATTTGTAATTTATTTGTAAGTAAGATGCATGTTCATAAATCATAGCAGAGTTAGTGCTTAAAGACAAGTCAACCGCTTACATGATTTTCATTTGATGTATGCAACATTGGCTAATTAAATAATAAAAATCACCTTTAATCAGTTTCATTGCTTGTTAAAGGTACAAACAGGATTTCAAACAGACAGGCCTATCGAATCACAACGTTTGTCATGACTATCAAAAAACTTATCAGTGAAAGCGAAACTCCGTATTAGCAACAAGTTGATGGAATTCTAAACACAATCTGTTCATATTAAAATAATGGCTATCAAAAAGCGCTTCTTTTACTGTATTTATCTCGTTTTTGAAAGGACAAATTCCTATTTTTAAGGTTATTCTTTCTACATCAGGTTGTTCTCATCTATAGTATTATTAATGATGAGCTTATCCTGATTAATAATTATTACTAATCCATATTATACAAATTTTGAAGTCACTCGAAGCACTATTTGGCCCAAATGCAGCTCTCGTTGAAGAATTATACAAACAATATCAGGAAGAACCTGAATCAGTACCGGAGCATTGGAAAAAGTATTTTGATGAACTAAGCACCGAAGATGGATCTGATACGAAGAAAGTACCAACTCCAAAATCAGTTAAACAGGCTGAACCTCAAGTTTCTGAAAAGAAAGCGGAGCGGGTTGCTGCACCCAAAAAAGAATCTAAAGCCGAACCGTCTCAACCAAAAGGTGTAAAGCTTGAAAAACTTATTGGGGTTACTTCAAAAATTGCGGCAAATATGGATGCCAGCCTTGAGGTTCCCACAGCTACATCTGTTAGGGTTATTCCGGTCAAAATGTTGGTTGAGGATAGAAATATCATTAATCGTCATCTCGCTCAACGAGGCGATCCCAAAGCTACTTTCACGCACTTTATAGGCTGGGCTGTTATTCGGGCGATGAAGGAAATCCCCGCTATGAATGCCTACTATTACAAAGAAGGCGACCAACCTTACCGCGCAGTTCCTGATGCTATCAATTTGGGTATTGCTATCGATTTACCGGGAAAAGACGGTTCCAGAAATTTGGTTGTTGCCAATATTAAAGGCGTTGATTCCATGAACTTCAATGAGTTTCTGCATGCTTACCACGCTTTGATAAATAAAGCTCGATCAGGTAAACTCGAAGTCAGTGATTTTGAAGGCACCACCGTAAGTATTACCAATCCGGGTACCATTGGCACGGTTTCATCCCTTCCACGCCTTATGAAAAATCAGGGACTTATTGTAGCTACAGGCGCAATGGATTATCCCGCTGAATTTCAGGCAATGTCACCTGATTTGTTGAATCATCTCGGAATAAGCAAAGTCATGACCGTTTCCAGCACATACGACCATCGCATTATTCAGGGTGCTGAATCCGGAATGTTCCTTTCAACCGTTCATAAAATGCTGATTGGTCAAAGTGATTTTTATGAGAGTATTTTCAGTGACTTGAGTATTCCGTACGATCCGATTCCATACGGAACAGATAATTACACAGGATTTATGAATGGCGGCGGCAGCAACTCTCTTGCTGTAACGAAAAAAGCCATATCGGTGATGAATCTGATTAATATGTACCGAACTCACGGTCATGTACTTGCAAATATCAATCCGTTGAAACATGGCCCGGGACATCATCCGGAGTTAGAGTACGAATATCATGGCCTCACGATGTGGGATATGGATCGTGAATTTTATTGCGGAGGACTCGGCGGACACGAACAGGCACCTCTGCGTGATATTGTGATGCTACTCCGGGATACCTACTGTGGAACCATCGGTTCTGAGTTCATGCATATCATGAGTTTAACGGAACGGAATTGGCTATCCGATACCATGGAATCAACTTTAAATCAGCCAAAACTTTCCAAGAAAAACAAGAAGATGATTCTCCATAAGTTGAATCAGGCATCCGCTTTTGAAGAGTTTTTGCATAAAAAATATGTCGGGCATAAGCGCTTTTCACTTGAAGGTGCCGAATCATTGATTCCCGTTCTAAGCCACATGCTCGATTCTGCTGGTTCGTATGGTGTTGAAGAAGTCGTTTTTGGCATGGCGCACAGAGGACGACTGAACGTACTTGTGAATATCATGGGGAAATCATATAAGCAAATTTTTTCTGAATTTGAAGGTAATATTGACCCGGATAGTTCTCAAGGTTCAGGTGATGTGAAGTATCACCTGGGAACTCGGGGCGAATTTGAAACAGAAAACGGAAAGAAAATACGCCTTCAACTTATGCCAAACCCATCGCATCTCGAATCGGTAAATCCGGTGGTTGAAGGTGCCGTAAGGTCAAAACAGGATGTGATGGATGATGAGCATACCGGACAAAAGATCATTCCATTGCTAATTCATGGTGATGCAGCTTTTGCCGGGCAAGGCGTTGTAGCTGAAACACTTACCATGTCGCAATTAGATGGATATAAAACCGGTGGAACCATCCATGTAATCATAAACAACCAAATAGGATTTACAACCTTACCAAAAGACGGGCGTTCAACGCGCTACGCTTCCGATTTGGCGAAAATGATTCTGGCCCCCATTTTTCATGTGAATGGAGATGACCCTGAAGCCTGTGTTCATGCTATAGAATTAGCGTTGGAATATCGCCAAAAATTTGGCAAAGATGTGGTCATTGACCTGATTTGCTACCGTAAACACGGACATAACGAAGGAGATGAACCAGCATTTACCCAACCGGGATTGTATCGCGAAATTAAAAATCACGCCTCTGTACGTGAAATCTATTCGAACACACTGATTCGAAAAGGAGATTTATCGGAAGAAGAAATTGATGAACTGTTCAAAGAATTTGACCAACTTCTTGAAGCTGCTTTTGACGAAGCCAAAAATATCCCCAAATATGAAATCAGCGATGAAAAAATAAACCGGAAATCAACCTCTCAATCAGAACGTGAAACAGCAATTGCAACCGACTGGGATTTTGAAAAGTTTAATGAACTGGCCTTTAAATTAAATAAAGTGCCCGGCGATTTTGATACCAACCCAAAACTTCTTCGCATTTTGGCAAAAAGAAGTGAAATTGTAGAAAAAAATCAGAAAAAGATTGAATGGGGATATGCCGAAGCGCTTGCATTTGCAACATTACTCGAAGAAGGTATTGATATTCGACTTTCAGGACAGGATTGCGAACGTGGAACATTCTCGCACCGCCATTCTGTGTTGCACGGAACCACGACTGACCAAAAATTTACTCCCCTGAACAATCTTTCCGATTCACAGGCTGTTTTTGAAGTCTATAACAGCTTGTTGAGTGAATTTGCAGCCCTTGGTTTTGAATTTGGATACAGCGCATCAAACTTAAATAAATTAGTAATTTGGGAAGCTCAATTTGGTGATTTCGCAAACGGTGCTCAAATAATTATTGATCAATATCTGGCTGCCAGCGAAGCAAAGTGGGGCCAACGCAGTAATCTGATGATGCTCTTACCTCATGGATATGAAGGTCAGGGGCCGGAACACTCTTCAGGACGTATGGAGCGCTTCCTACAGCTTTGTGCAGAAGATAACATGCGGGTTGCCAACTGTTCTACTCCGGCACAGTTTTTCCATTTGATTCGTCGTCAGGCGCTTTCAGAGGTTAAAAAACCGACTATTGTATTTACTCCAAAAAGCTTATTGCGTCATCCGCTTGCTGTTGCCAATACAGAAGAGCTCGCAAATGGACGATTCAACTACATCATCCCGGATGAAACCGTAAAGCCATCTGACTCAGTTCGCAAGATTGTCTTTTGTTCCGGAAAAGTCTATTACGATTTGCTCATCGCTCGCAATGAACAGGAAATTGATGATATAGCACTCATTCGATTAGAACAAATTTATCCTTTCCCGGATTCAGATATCAGTGACCTTCTGAAAGAATACAAAAATGTGAAAGACATTGTTTGGTGTCAGGAAGAACCCCGGAATATGGGTGCATGGACATTCGTTCGACCACGTTTCGAACATGAACTCCACAAAGGCCAAAAACTGAATTATGTCGGAAGAGATTCCTCCGCCTCACCGGCTGCAGGTTCCCTCAAACTACACAACGCGGAGCAGGACAGATTGGTAAAAACGGCTCTTTCTTGAAATGATAGAACGCTGATTGGGGATAATTCAGAATTCAAAAATTCAGATTCGGAGCGAAGCGGAGAACCACGAAGTGCTTTCAGAATTGTGGGTAATAAAACAGAACGTCTTGAATAGGCATCCATTCTGTACGTTCAGTGCCTCCGGCGCGAACGGGCAATCTTGCGGTGTCTCGCCGCCTTTTGAACCACGACGACTCAAAGGCACTAAGGATATTTTATTTGGACAAAATTGAGGATAGAACGCTGATGGGATAGATTAAGCGGGTTTCCACTAATCAGTATATAACATCTGTGTTTATCAGTTCTATCTGCTTTATCTGCGTTCCGTGTTTGAAGAATAGAACACAGATTGAACTGATTGAATTGATTTTCACAGATATAATATAATAATCAGCGTAAAAATGTTTGATCTGCGTTATCAGCGTTCCGTGTTTGAAGAATAGAACACAGATTGAACTGATTGAATTGATTTTCACAAATATAATTTAATAATCAGCGTAAACCAGTTCTATCTGCGTTATCAGCGTTCCGTGTTTGAAAAATAGAACACAGATTGAACTGATTGAATTGATTTTCACAGATATACTTAATAATCAGCGTAAACCAGTTTGATCTGCGTTATCTGCGTTCCATGTTTGAAGAATAGAACACAGATTGAACTGATTGAATTGATTTTCACTAATATAATTTAATAATCAGTGAAAACCAGTTTGACCTGCGTTATCAGCGTTCCATTGTGTCATCGCAATCCGCAAGGAATTCCTTTACTAATTCTGCTCACAGCATCATGGCTGTGCAGGCTTTCCATGTGTACGCATCGTACGACAAAGTCCCTGATTTCGGGCATGTTGTTGAGTTTGTCAAAAATCAAACGAGCGGCATCTTCTACAAACTTTTGGTATGCTCCGTTTAGTTCGGCAAATGCTTGTTCGTCCTCGCGTTTTACCATTACCTGCGTTTCAGTTTTAAAGGCATCACGGCAGGCAAATACCAATTCTTCAATGGAAATCGGGCGGCTCAATTCGGTTGTAAGGAACGCGGCACTCCGCTGGCTATGCGGAATAGCGGCAACTTCGCGTGTTTCACGGGCATGCTCAGCCAACTCATACGAACACGGACATGCGCTGCTGTATTCAAAATCTAAGTGCATAAACCGCCGGATGGTATCTTTTGCATCCATACTGGCTTCGAGAGAAACCGGGTAATATTGATATCCCTCCAATCCTGAACGCAAACTTTCCTGAATTATCGGATAGTTGAATGTCAATTTGATGTAGCTTTCTCTAGCCTCAAGATCATTCTTGTACATTTTAAGGATGTATTCAAGCACATCGGGATGAAAAACATCATCTTTAAATTTATAAAATGAGCGCATAATGCGGCTCATGTTAATGCCTTTTTTATCAGCCTCAAGACCTACATATCCATCTACAGAAACCTCTAAAGTCAGAATGTCCCCATTGGCCGTCGGGAATTTTAGCGGGAGTTTAAAGTTGGAAATTCCAACCTGCTGAATCGGAACATTTGCGCCCTCTATGAGAGAAGCAGGACCATTTTGAAGGTCAGGCAGACTTTGTTTATAGTCATCTGTAACCACAAAAGTAGGATCGTAATAGCGTTTTAAATTAGAAGTGATCATGAGTAATAATTAATTTTTAAAATTCTGTTGGGCGATATTCAGCAATATTTCTTTCTGTTTCGAATAACTTAACCGCAAAAAGTTCAGAACCGTTTGATGCATGCTCAGCAACTTCATCTTTTAGTTCATTATAAAAAGCCTGAACAAGATTTTCACTCGTCGGGATGATTCCCTTCAGAAAATCTACATCCAAATTTAAATTTCTGTGATCGCATTTATCCGTTATCCGCCGCTCAATAATATCTTTAAGGATACCCAAGTCAATAACGTATCCTGTTTCGGGATTCGGTAAACCGCGAACTGTTATTTCAAGGACATAATTGTGTCCATGCCAGTTTGGGTAGTTACATTTCCCATAAGTTTGCTCATTCCAATCTTCAGATTTCGCAGAATTGTGTAATCTGTGAGCAGCATTAAAATGAGTCTTTCGAGTTACGTAAACCAAATTTTTCTGAATAAACAATAATGAATGTTGAGCGTTTTTATAATCGCGACTATTGTAACGATTATTGAACTCATTCTCGTTCACTTCCTTTGAATGATTCTTCTAAGTAGCTAATTCATAAACCTGTAAATCTTTGAATTAGTTGCTTTTTGGATGGATAATTAAATTCAAACAATTGGATATCTTCATTCTTGAACCCCGTATTTGTTCACCCTATCAGAATACGTTGAAAACCAGGGATTATGTTTTTAACCAACACCAAAGTTAAAAAATCAACAGCATTCCGAAGCGTTATGATTTGAGTATTTTTATTTTTGTGATAAGGCAGAAAACAAGCCAATAACGGTATTTCGAATCCTTTCGTAATATAACAATACTTTAAATCAGATTGTAGATTGTCCATGCGCATTCTCATGCATTTATTGGTTTTACTGGTTCTATCATATTCAACATGCGAATACTTTTTCTATCGACCTTATTTATGTCCATAAGAATGATTGATTATCAGAGATTCTGCTGGTTAACCCTTGAAATAATTGGAATATCGTCTCTATCCAATTGGAGTTCAGAAAGTTAATTCACAGTAATTCAGATCATCTGATTTTGTTTAAAAACTTTGTTTCTAATGGATTTAATTAGCATTTTCTATCAGATACAATACATATCAAAGTTATTTATAATAAAATGGAATATTTAGAAATTGCCTTAAAATTAATTGTCGGCCTGAGCATTCTGAATGTTTGGTTGATTCGTTCAAAAAAAGCTACTCCCTGGAGAGGTGGCGATGCCAAATCTATCACCGATGAATTCAAAGCTTATGGATTGCCCGTTTGGTTTATGTACATCATTGGCACATTAAAGGTAGTACTTGCCGTCTTGCTTCTGTATTCCATTTATGATGATAATCAACTTATAGAGCAAATTGCGGGATATGGAATTGCATTGCTTATGGCAGGTGCCGTTTCCATGCACTTCAAAATTGGTGACCCAATAAAAAAATCATTTCCGGCTTTTACGTTTCTGGTTCTTTCACTTGTAATTACTTTTATCTAAGTAAATTTTTATCTAAAGTACATTACATTAAATTATAGAAGCCAAGAGCAAGGTATCCGTTCAACACCATAAAAATCAGAGAAGGGGCAGATTCAGCGAAACCATCTTTTATCTTTATGCGAACTCCAAAGGCAACCAACATCATCACCGCTAATCCGGTTGCTGCAAATAATCCAAAAACAGGTATATATAAACCGGCAACAAGTCCTATTGCTGATAATAGCTGAAGTGTGGCTGTCAAGATTCGCTGTGACTTTGTCATCCCAAATCGCTTAAATTCCGCAATCATAAAACGAGAAATAAAACACTGCATTCCATAGAAAAGGAAAAATAAAGCATCAGCGAGAAGTATAAATTTAAACATGCTTCCATGCGCTAAATCCTGTTTGTTTTTTACTGTTCTTTTTAAAGCCGCGCATCAAATTTATTTAGAGGAATTTTGGGAATTTTTGGGTGCACTTCATCAATTCATAGTAACAGCAAAAGCCCAATAAGATGAAATTCGTTCAACATTCAGATAGAATATTAAAATTGAACGGTTTCTTATCTGCTTATATGGTAATTTGATTGATTAATGAAATCCTTTATTATAACTTCAACTTAATCACGAATTTCCAGTAACATATAAACATGATTACTCCTACACATAAAGATTTAACCTCCCTAAACACATTTGGCCTTTCCGTTTCAAGCTCCAGATATATCGCAATCAAAACCGTAGATAAACTTCGGAAATGGTGCAAAGAAACCCACGATGACAATTGGCTGATATTGGGTGGCGGTAGTAACATTTTATTTGTTGATGAACCCAAAGGAGCTGTACTGCACATGAATATTCCTGGTATTCATTATGTTCAGGAAAATGATGCTTATGCCTGGATTCAGATAGGTGCAGGTGTTGTTTGGCATGATGTCGTTTTGTTTGCCTTGAGGGAAAATCTCGGTGGTATAGAAAATCTGGCTCTTATACCCGGAAATTGTGGTGCGGCTCCTATGCAAAATATTGGAGCTTATGGAGTTGAACTAAATCAGGTTTTTGACCATCTTGAAGCTGTTAATTTAAAAACCGGTGGTATTGAAATTTTTAATAATGAATCTTGTAGGTTTGGCTACAGGACAAGCGTTTTTAAAACGGATTATAAAAATAAGTTTGCCATTACAAAAATCACTCTTCGGTTATCGAAAAAACCGGTTATTAATACATCTTATGGCAGCATCGATCAGGAGTTAAAGAAAAAGAAAATTTTCAAACCTGGTATTCAGGATGTTGCGAGTGCTGTAATAGAAATCCGGAGAAGCAAGTTACCCGACCCTGTTCAAACGGGCAATGCCGGCAGTTTTTTTAAAAATCCTGTAATTACGGATGCGCAATTTTCTGAGTTAATAAAATCATATCCTGATTTGCCGGGATACAAAACCGATTCAGGATACATTAAAATTCCGGCAGGATGGTTGATTGAAAAATGTGGATGGAAAGGTAAACGTGTAGGAAATACCGGAACCTGGCATCAGCAGGCGCTGGTTATTATAAACCACGGAGGTGCAACAGGCGCTGAAATTCTGGCAATGGCACGAACCATTCGGGATGATGTATTCAAGTCATTTTCAATCGAATTGCAACCAGAAGTAAACCTGATTGGAATAGAACAGGAAGATTTTTAACCTGAATTATTCACGACAGTTAAAGAATCAAGACATAAACCATTGTATACTCTGGATGTAGATAAATACTGTACTCACTCAAATTAGGGTGTAGAAAAAATGCTTCTAAATTTCCACGTTAGCTGCGTTGAAGTTGAAAAATCATGCTCAGGGTACTCAGGTACCCTTCCGCTGATTTTTCCTCTTCGCCTTGCTCACAAGAAAATTTATTGGTGAATAATCCGGATTAACCCTATTCCGGGTTAATGTATTCTAAGCCTATTTTTTATAACCATGTTTGAATAGAAACATGCTTGCATTTGGGATAAACTGAAATGGTTTATTTTCCAAAAATGATTATATCAACCGTTTCGAATTAACGAATTCACCTCTCTCCGTAGAAATTAACGAGCTCAGGTCATCTATCTATTTAGCTCTGACTTTTCTTTATTTTGATGATATTCCTGAAATGATTTAATCCCATCCTCGCCCATGTATCGCACCAATATTTTCGGATCTGTCTGGCTTAAATCAACTAAAATCAATCCATCCAATGCATCAGCAAAATCAGGATCTAAATTAAACCCAAGTAGTTTTCCACCAAGCTTTAGGTATTGTTTAATCAGAATTGGGACACCTTTTGCATCGGCCTCTACATTCGAAATAGCCTCTGAAATATCATCTATACTTATAACTGTATCAGAATCTTTCGATTTTGAAATCCATGAAGCTGCTTTACTTAGCTTAAATGGCGTTTTAGGTTTTACCTGTCTCGCTAAATCCGGCAAATAGTTGTTAAGTTTCAAAAATGTTACCAGTAAATTACGGCTGCTTTCTTCATAATCATTACTGATACTCACCGGGCCAAACAGGATTTTGTATTTAGGATATTTAACTACATAATGTCCTATCCCCTTCCAAAGTAACAACAAAGGAGCAAAAGATCGCTGATATTCCGGACGAATGAAGGACCGTCCCATTTCAAGAGCAGGACTGATTTGATCTAACAAACTGCGTTTCATTTTAAACAGAGTAGTCGTGTACAGTCCTTCCATACCGATTTTCTTAATAATATTATCGGTTCTCCCCAATCGGTAAGCTCCAACTATCTCCTGCTTTTCGCGTTGCCAAACAAATAAATGCATATAGTTTTTATCATACTCGTCCAAATCAATCGATTTTCCGGTTCCCTCATCAATTTCTCTGAATGAAAACTCCCGTAATCGCCCAATCTCCCTGATTACATTCGGTATTTGACGATAAGCAGCATAATACACATCAAACTCATTGCTTTTCAATAGAAGCTGACCTGACTCTAACTTGGCTATATCTTCAGTAAGAAGTTCTACCGGAACCGGATCGATTATGGGTTGATACGATAATTTTTTTTCATTAGACGCCACTTTCAGCGTCGCGTCACATGTGCCCGTATCGGCAAAAGTCTCCAATAAATAGGTTCTCTGTCGAAGATAACGCGTAAGTTCCTTTTCATCAGTAAAGCCATTTATTTTACTCTTGGGAATAATTTTTCCGATGGAAACAGTGATTGTTTTATTTTGTTTATTGCTGAATTGGCGTGGCAATAATATGGTTCGCAATAATGGATGCACCATTCCCGCAAATTGAAAGAGTGAGTTGTTAGCTCCGCTAAAAAATATGGGAACAACAGCAGAATCTGTTTTCCGGATAATTCGAGTGATATGATCACTCCACTCCGGGTCTGCAATTTCCTTGTTTTTCCAAGTTCTGTGCGACACTGCTCCGGCAGGAAAAACACCTAAGGCACCACCATTTTCCAGATGTCTGATGGTTTCTTTCATAGATTTCAGGTTCTCGCGGGCAGCGGACTTTGTTTCAAATGGATTCACGTAAATAAAGATATCCCGCAGTTCAGGAATACGCTCTAACATTTTATTGGCCATAATTTTAACATCAGGCCGTACTTTTCTCAGTAGCGCTCCCATAATCACTCCCTCAATCCCACCAAATGGATGATTAGCTACAAATACTATATTTCCTGTTTTGGGTATCCGCTCAAGACAACGCTCATCATACTGAAGCGTAATATTCATATAGTCGAGTAACTTTTGGCTAAACTCCTCATCACCTTCTTTAGATGCTCCACCTTGATGTATTTTATTCAAAGAATTGAAATCCAGTAGCATTTCCAGAGGCTTCTTAAATACTTTGAGCAGTCCTCTCCCGACCGGATTTTCGACTTCAAAATCTACTTTAAATACCTTACTTTGTTCGCTGTTTTTAGACGACATAGACAATTTGTCTCAAGACTTGTATTAACAATCGTGTGCCCTGAATTTGCACTCTCACAGGACTTTTAAAACGTTTCATGCGCTATTGTCTTACTATAACCATATTTTATATAATATAAAATTAGAATTGAAGCATATTCATCATTATAATTATAAAAAATTTGTCAAAACTCAATATTGCGAACCCATTTACTTGAATTTGTGTTCTAAGTCAATGGTATTCAATAACAAAAACCGTTAATGAAGAAATTATCTGTTCCCTATTTTATGGAGATTTTTTATTCGCAACACATTCCACCTGCTCAGGATCCTCTCGAAGAAGCTGACACTGATGCAGGCCTTAAGGAACGTATTGAAGAACCACCACAATACAAAGTATTTTTACTAAATGACGATTACACCACATTCGATTTTGTAGTAAAAGTTCTCGTTACCATTTTTAAGAAATCTATTGAAGAAGCCGTTCAAATTACCAGCGATGTACATCACAAAGGCCAGGGCGTTTGTGGAGTTTACACTAAACAAATTGCAGAAACCAAAGTCGCTTTGGTCGATGAAATCAGCCGGGATGCCGGTTACCCGCTCAAATGCATTATGGAGGAAGCATGATTAGCAAACCATTAGACAATGTTCTCAGAAATACTTTTTTAATCGCCAAAACACATTTACACGCATTTGTGAGTTTAGAGCATTTGCTTCAGGCCATTATAAAAGATGATGAAGGCGCCCGAATCCTTAGAAGTAGCGGAGCCGACCTTAATAAACTAAATGACGATATCAATACCTATTACAATGGCATTGAAAAATTAGATGATGAAAATGAAGACCCTTTGCATACGGTCAGTTTTAAGCGTGCGCTACATAAAGCGCTGGTGCATGCCCGCTCGGCTGATAAATCGGAGGTGACCATCGGCGATATTCTTGTTACGCTATTTGAAGAAGATGAAAGTCATGCTTGTTTTTTTCTGAAGAAACAAAGTGTTAACAGGATTGATGTCCTGAATTTTATTTCGCATGGTATTGCAAAGCCCGGTTTTGATGATACTGAAGCCGGACGAGCCGGAACAGCTGCTGAATCTACGGCTGAACCTGTATCGGGCGATGAAGATTTAAATGAAAAAACCGGAGTTAAACAAACCAATCCACTCGCTCAGTTTACTGAAAACTGGACAGAGCTGGCACGTGCAAAAGTATTCGATGTAGTGATTGGTCGGGAATTGGAAATTCAGCGAACGATAGAAATTCTGTGTCGGAAATACAAAAACAACCCCATGTATGTTGGTGACCCCGGCGTTGGTAAAACAGCCATCACCCGTGGTTTGGCTCAGCGAATTGTTGCAGATGAGGTCCCTGACAGGCTTAAAGGCTACACTATTTACACGCTTGACCTTGGATCTCTTATTGCCGGTACAAGATACAGAGGCGATTTTGAAGCTCGGCTGAAAGCTGTTTTACGTGAACTTCAGAAACAGGAAAAGGTGATTCTTTTCATCGATGAAATTCACACCATTGTTGGCGCCGGAGCAGCAGGAAACAGTACAATGGATGCAGCCAATATGCTTAAGCCTTTGCTCGCAGATGGTAAAATAAGATGTATTGGCGCTACCACTTTTGAAGAGTTCAAATCCTATTTTGAAAAGGACAGGGCGTTATCACGCAGATTTCAAAAAATTGAAATTGCAGAGCCATCAATAGAAACGACTATAAAAATATTAGACGGTTTAAAACCGGTTTTTGAAGAACATCATGGGCTGAAATATCAGCCAAGCGCCATAGAATCAGCTGTAAGGCTTTCTGCACGTTTTTTAAACGACCGCAGACTCCCGGATAAAGCTGTTGATATAATAGATGAAGCAGGTGCCCAGGTCTCATTATCTGATTCGGACAGAAAAACCGTTACATCTAACGATGTTGAACTCCTCATTGCCAAAATTGCCCGCATTCCCGTTCAGTCAATTTCCTCCGCTGAAAAGGAAAACCTCAAAGACCTGGAGGCCAATCTCAATAAACGTGTTTTTGGTCAGGAAGAAGCCATTAAATCGCTTGTAACATCTATAAAACGACACAGAGCCGGCCTGGGACACGAAACCAAGCCTATTGGGTCGTTTCTTTTCAGTGGTCCCACAGGGGTTGGAAAAACGGAGCTTTGCAGGGTGTTATCAAGTGAATTGGGTATAGAGCTCATTCGGTTTGATATGAGTGAATACATGGAAAAGCACACCGTATCCCGACTCATTGGCGCACCGGCAGGTTACGTTGGTTTTGAACAAGGTGGATTGCTTACAGATGCGGTGAGAAGAAATCCTAACGCTGTTTTATTATTAGATGAAATTGAAAAAGCGCATAGTGATATTTTCAACATCTTACTGCAATTGATGGATTACGCCACACTAACCGATAATACGGGTCGCAAGGCCGATTTCAGGAATGTAATTTTAATCATGACTTCTAATCTGGGCTCAAGGGAAATGAGTAGTGCGCAAATTGGTTTTTCAGGAGCTGAAGGCGCTTTTAAGGGTAATCCGGACAAAGCCATTCAAAACTATTTTTCACCAGAATTCAGGAACCGTCTGGACGATACCATAATTTTTGGTCGTTTGGATGAATCCGTAATCCGATTGATTGTAGATAAACAGTTAAAAGAATTACAAGCCACTTTAAAAGATAAAAAAGTTACATTAACAGCCAATGATGATGCCATAAAATGGCTCTCCGAAAAAGGATACGATCCAGCTTATGGAGCCCGTCCGATGACCAGGGTTATCCAGAAAAAAATCAAAGATCGTTTAGTAGATGAGATTCTATTTGGTGCGCTTCAGAATGGCGGTAATGTAATACTTGGGGTGGATGATAATGAATTGAGTTTTCAGTTTGATTAACAAAAGGCTCAGGGTGACGCCTTCGGTTTGGTATCTTTTTTTTCTTTGTTTACACCCATACTCAGCCCCACCTCGTCAGGATGAGCGGAGAAGCGGTGAAGGAGTTTTTGATGATATCGTAGGTTGCACGCTTCGTAGTCGAATCCAGTGGTTGTAGAAGAAGGTGTGATGCTGCTTGGGTGAGTTCAGAGGTTGCTCAGCCATTTCCATGACAAAGATAGATTGCCGCTATCGCGTATTCAATCCGAGATACATGGCATTATTGGAAGGTCCACCGAAACACTCGGCACTTAAAGCCGCATAACCCACATACACTTTTCCTATCATCACCATCTCAGTGGGGTTTGCGGGATGACCTTAGCACGGTTCGCTTCTGTCATACCCATCAAGTGCGACGAGATGTTATTATACTGAGGCATCTTTTCAGGCAATATACAAAATTGATATAGCGCTAATTATCAATGCTTTCTAATCGAATACTGTCTTTATTTTTTAGAAAGCTCTTTTTCAACCTCATTCTCAAAAATCTCTATCACTTCGTTAGGATTCGAAACACGTCCACTATCGGCGGCCAGTCCTAATTTAACGTTATTATTATAGCTGATCAGGCTCACTCCCAAGCCCAGTTTTCCTGATTTAGGTACCCAAAACATAATATCCTTCATACTTGAACCGGCTATAAATAACTCCTTACGGGGACCCGGCACATTGGTAATTACGGCTGAGCATTTACTACTTAGAAAATCAACCATAACTTCCTCAAAAGCATGTGGAGCCCTACCCAAAATACTTAACACTCCATAAGCAACCAGTGCCTCCCTGGAATGTTTTATATCCTGCATTTGCCGCTGAATGTTTCGTAATCGCATCATGGAATCTTCTTCACCAATAGGAAGGGTTAAAAAAACTAGGCCAAATTTATTCCCTAATTTTGAAGAATCCGTTTTTCGTCTAAGATTAACCGGAATAATGATACGAATATTAGACGCTTTATCTAATGGATTATGCGAGAGCAAATATGAGCGAAGCGCACTGCATGTAAACCACAAGAGCAAATCATTTATCGTTACATTGTACCGCTTTGCACATGCCTTAATATCATCTAACCTGAATGATTTCGACCAACCCGCCTTCTTTCTGATTTGCAAAGGCCCCTTTACTTGAGTTGCTGTATCAGATGGCATGGTTAAAAACTTAAACAGTGACTGAACAATTAATCCGCCCTCTCTCAGTATATTCAACATCCCACCTTTAAAACCCTTTTCGTGATTTTTATCCCTGGCCGGATATTCCTTTGAAGGGTCAAAATACGCGCCCCCCGGTTTTACTGTAGCCAATGAAAGCAATACACTAACCAAAGCGATACCATCGGCAATACAGTGATGCAGTTTGGCCACTACAGCCGTACCATTTACACCATGCGGAATCAGATACATTTCCCACAATGGTTTATTAAAATCCATAGATCGGCTCATTAAATCACTTATGAAAGCGTCAAGGCCTGCATTCGGGTAGTTTTCTTTTAGGTCAAAATTATGAACATGGTTAAGGATATCGAACTGAGAATCCCACTCCCAGCAAGGAGCATCTCCGTTGTATTGTACTTTCTGCTTGAATCGGTCATAAATCAATAAACGATCGTTTAGTACATTCAAAAAACGGTTAAAATCTAATGCCGGTTCCAGATAAATTACCCCGGTAATGGTCATTTGATTTTTTTCGCGTTCCATGCGCAACCAAGCCGCATCAACCGAACTCATGAGTACGGGAGCTTCATTTAGTTTTGCCCTGTTGGTTGTATTTTCCACAACTTGCTCAAATTCTGATTAAGTATTCAGCGTTTTCTATCCGTTTGAAAATACGTAAATACAGCCTCTGTTGTCCAAATCATTTTTTTGTGGCTCCAGAATCGCAATTATGGAGTACAATCAATCTTTTGATTCCGATGGTTTGGGTATTTGAAGTTCAAACATGGTTCCATTATTACTCTGAACATTCATTTTCCCACCCAGTTGATCAACAAGTCCGTGAACCAATGTAAATCCCAATCCATTTGAACTTTCGAATAGGCCTGTACTCATTCCCACTCCATTATCGGAAACCTTCACTGATATAGCATTATTTTCGCACCTCTTTAGAGAAATCGTAATTTCGCCACTCGATTTTTCTTTAAATGCATGTTTTATAGCATTAACCATCAATTCACTAATAATTAATCCAGCCGGAATGGCACGAGTGATATCCAGGAAAATGGCAGATGAAAGCTGATATTCCATACGTATATGAACTTCTTCATCAAAATAAGTCTTGATAATCGAATCACCTAATTTCTGTATATAATAGCCAAAATCTAGTAGTGCAAGGTTTTCTGACTGATAGAGCATTTCATGAATAAGTGCCATCGATTTCACCCGTTGCACACTTGTATAAAAAATATCCTGTTGATTCTGATCTGTTTTTTCAGCCTGCAAAAGTAATAAACTGGAAATTATAGCCAGGTTATTTTTGACTCTGTGATGAATTTCGGCCAGCATTATTTCTTTTTCGCGCAAAGAATCTTTTAATTTAGCGTCTATTGCTAAGCGCTCAGAAATATCATGAAAAATCAATGCCGTATGCGTTTCAATATCCTCTACATCAAACTCTGAAAGCGTTAATTCAATAGGGATTAAAGAATCATCTGCCGATTTCAGATAAATAATATCAGAATAGCTATGGATATTGGAGAGAAAATTCAGGTCAATCTCTTCATTTTTTTCACTGTACGCAAATTCAGTGAGCGGTTTCTTTATGATTTTGTGGCGAGGCAATTGCAGTAATTCACAAGCCGCCGGATTCACATCCATAATCAAACATTTACTATCTAATGTTAATATGCCGGCGTTTGTACTCTCAAATATGCTGCTGAATTTTTTTAAATGGAGCAGCGATTCACGTTGTTTTTGCTCTATTTCCTTTCTGTAAATGTTTATAAGAAAATATAATAAAACACCCGTAACCGAAACATAAAACAACCCTTTACCTATTTGGATAGTTGTGATTGTCTCCGGATCGCTATAAAAAATATGAACTATCTGATCGCTGAATAGAATCCATAAATATCCTGATAACAAATATATAAAGACAATACGAGCAACATTAACAGTAAATAAATTTTTCATACGCAACTATTCAGAGGGATAATTTAGCCTGTTTTTTTAAGATAAAAAATTCTGATAGTAATTAAATATTATTCATTCATAAGTAAATATTTTTTAAATCTATGCAACCCTTTTTGATTTGCTCGTTTCATAGTTTTGGTTCGTAGCATTCCCTTAAATACCCACCTGAGAAAACTACTGAAACAACTATTCTATTTTTTTTTTGAGAAACATGAATTGGATTTGAAACGTATATATGACGATTCCTAATCCTACAATCAAGACAATTTTGAATATGTTTAAAAAAGTAATACTGGCAATAATAATTCTGGGCGTGCTGGCATTTGGTGCTAAATGGTATTTAGATTCGTCAAATGCAGAATCTTCAGAATTAACCGAGATTCCAAGTGTCACTGTAACGGAAGGTTCTATCGTCTCCAAAGCGTTGGCAACCGGAACTATTGAACCTCGACATGAAATTCAGGTGAAATCAAAAATATCGGGTGTTGTGCAAGAATTATATGCCGAACCAGGAACGTATGTTCGCAAAGGAGACCCATTACTCGAAATACGTCCTGACCCAACCCCTCTTGAACTTGCTGAAGCAAAGCGTAATATGGAGCTAACCGAAATAGTTCTCGTCAATCTTGAAACGGAATGGAACAGAGCAAAATCATTAAAGGAAAGAAACCTTATATCTGACCATGATTTTGAAGCTATTCAACAACGGCTTAATGACGCGAAAGTAAGGCATCAGCTAAATAAAGAGCGTCTTGAATTACTTGAATCTGGTCGTGTAAAGATTGGTGACAGCCTGATTGAAAGTGTGATACGTGCCCCGATTAGTGGATATGTTTTGGAGAGAATGGTCGAAATTGGTGACCCAATCGTTCCCCTAACATCTTTTCAGGCGGGAACTCCCTTAATGATACTTGCTGAAATGGAGGATTTAATTTTCAAAGGCACAGTAGATGAAATTGATGTTGGCAAAATAAAAGAAGGAATGTCTGCTGAAATTAAAATTGGTGCTTTGCCGGATGCAAAAATTAAAGGAGAACTTCGGTTAATCTCCCTCAAATCTCAAAAACAAGACAACTCAACTGTGTTTCCCATAGAGATACTGATTACGGAAACAGAAGGTGCTACATTGCGGGCAGGATATTCCGCAAATGCAGATATTATCATTGAGCGCCGCAGTGATATTCTCATCATTCCGGAACGTGTTGTAACGTATCGCGATGGAGCTTCCTACATAGAAATAAAGGGTAGCGAGCCAGGCTCCCGGTTAGAGAAGGAAATTAGTACTGGACTTAGCGATGCCATACACGTTGAAATTAAAGAAGGGCTATCAAAGGATGAGGAAGTCCTGGAGAAGCCATTACAACGTCTCAGCGTTGATATCTAAGGTTTAGTATTGCTTTAATTATAAAAGAATAATTCAATTCCTGCATGTCTCTGTTTTCACTCATAGCTGATGTTTTTCGAAACATGAATCAACAGCGTTTACGCACGTTTCTGACCATTTTTGGAATCATGTGGGGAACCGCTACTTTGATCATATTGCTGGCTTTTGGATTTGGTTTTCGCGATCAAATGACCCTGAATATGCGTGGAATGGGTGACAATATTGTCATCCTTTTTCAAAACAAAACAACAAAATCATTTGAGGGATATGGAATTGGCCGGCAAATTCGGTTTAAAGAAGCGGATGCCTGGTATTTGAGAGATAAGGTACCTTCTATAAACGAAATTACACCTGAATACAGCCGCGGTATGATTCCTTTTCGCTATGGGAGCCGAACTAATTCAGCCAACCTGACCGGGGTATATATTCCATATAGTGACATGCGTAATGTTTTCCCACAAGAGGGCGGTCGCTGGTTTAATGAACGCGATATTAATGAGCGCAGACGAGTTGTATTTCTCGGCAATGAAATTAAAGAGATTCTTTTTGGTGATGAGGATGCCGTTGGCAAATCTGTCTTAATCAGAGATATGCCATTTCTTGTAATTGGAGTGATGGAACCCAAAACCCAAAATTCAAGCTATAATGTACGTGATGAAAGCAGAACGTTTATTCCGGCAACTACTTTTTCCACAATCTTTGGAACGGATTACATAAACTACATTATCTATACTCCGGATGACCCGCTTTCAGCTAAGGAAACCAGTACCGCCGTAAGAGAAGCTCTTGCAAAAAAACACCGGTTTGACGCCACTGATTTAGATGCAGTGGGCATTTGGGATACCTCTGAATTTTGGGAATTTATGCATTACTTTTTTATGGGTCTAAACGGTTTTTTTGGGATGATTGGTTTTTTCACACTTGCTGTTGGAGGTATAGGTGTTGCCAATATCATGTTCGTAGTAGTTCAGGAACGCATGAAAGAAATTGGTATCCGCCGTTCTATTGGAGCTACACGCGCAGACATATTGCGTCAATTTTTTGCAGAAACATTACTCTTAGTGGCATTAGGAGCTATAATTGGATATGGAATTGGATGGGGATTGGTTCAATCAATGCAGCATATACCAATAAAAGAATTTGTGGGTGCACCGCAATTCTCAGCTACCGTTGGTCTTGTCGCATTTACCGTTTTGTCCATTATAGGATTTATAGCCGGTTTGTTACCGGCCTTTCGTGCATCCCGTTTATCCATTATAGACTGTCTCAGGAGTAAATAAAATGTGGTTAATTCTTATCAGCGAATTTATCAATGATCTCAGGAAGCAAAAACTTCGTTCTTTTTTAACGATGCTGGCTATCTGTTGGGGCACCCTGTCGGTCATTCTATTGCTTGCTTTTGGAACCGGTGTTGGAGTAAAAAACCTGGAGGGCATGATGGGAGCCGGTTCACAAATTATGATGGTGTACGGTGGACAAACCAGCGTGAATTATGATGGACTAAATTTGGGTCGGCAAATCAGGTTTCAAGAAGAAGATATAGATTTAATAAAGGAAACCGTTCCAAATATTGAGTATATAAGCCCTCAGTATGGCCGTGGCGGCGTTACGTTGCAAACCGAACATACAACAACAACTACCTTCATGGAAGGTGTTTCATCCGGTTTTGATGTAATGAGAAGCATGTTCCCAAAGGAAGGTGGACGTTTCCTCAACGAAAGGGATATCGCGGAACAAAGGCGTGTACTATTTTTGGGTGATGAAATTGCAGAAAGGCTTTTTCCAAATGAGGATCCTATTGGTCAGCAGGTTTTGTTAGACCGAATGCCCTTTACCGTTATTGGTGTAATGCAACCCAAAATGCAGACGAGCATGAATAACGGACCTGACGCAAACAGGGCTATCATTCCCTATTCCACATTCAGAAATATTTATAGTTACAGAAACCTCAGTTCTATTCTTATTCGTCCGGTAGATGCTTTTTACCAACTAGAAGTAAAGAATAAATTGATTGAAGTAATGGCCGGCAAATACCGTTTTGATCCCAATGATTCTCAAGCTATTCGTATTTGGGATTTTATTGAAATGGAGAAAATTAATCGTCAGGTTAATACCGGGTTACAATTATTCTTATTTGCAGTTGGTTTTTTCACCCTGCTGATTGCCGGAGTGGGTGTAGCTAATATCATGTACGTGGTGGTGAAAGAACGGACACAAGAGATTGGTGTAAAGAAAGCCTTGGGAGCCAGAAAGCATCATATCATACTTCAATTCATTTTTGAATCGCTGTTTATCTGTCTGCTGGGTGGAGCCGTGGGCTTGCTGATTTCTTGGGGTATTATTGAAGGTGTTCTGTCTCTTGATTTGCAGGATGGTGCAGGACAATTTCTTGGGCATCCAATTTTATCCAATCAAATCATGATCGTAACTATTGGCATCCTAACGTTAATAGGATTTATTGCGGGTGTTTTCCCGGCTATTAAAGCAGCACGCTTAGACCCGGTTGAATCATTGAGGTACGAATAAAAAACGCCATTTGTGAGCTATTTTGAAAAAGAACCGGCTTAAAATGATTCAAACCTTGAGAAAGATTCTGTGAAATGACAAAAATTTTGCATTGAATAAACTCAACTTTATAAATGAATAGTAGAGATTCTTTGTAAAGATAGGTTTCATTTTTAAGTCAAGATCACAGGTTTAAATGGAATTATTCGTGCATTCTATGCAACTGTACATGATTTACAGCATAAAATAGTAGCACAGCAGTTCAGAATTTTTAAATTCAACATTATCTGAAAGCCAAAAATCAAAATCAGCTCCTTAGTCAAATAAATGCGCCGATTGACGTTTATTCGATAGTTGCTGCCTGTCTTACCTTTAGTCTTATAAGGCTTCAATCAGAAGCAGGGTGGCATCATCTTGTGGATTGGCAACATTTGCTTCATCAAACACCCCTTTAACTATCATTTCTGCTGTCAGGTCGTCTTCTTTTTGTAAATCATAAAGGGTTTTCCTGAGGAAATCAAATCCAAGGATTTTACCTGTATTATTTCTTATTTCAGTAATGCCATCGGTCGCACCAAACAAGCGGTCACCTTTTTCAAGCTTAAAATTAATTTCAGCAAAGTCACTGTCCGGAACCAATCCCAGTAAAGGAGAATCTGTTTGGATATCCCGCATAGCTTTATGCTCTTTATTGTAATGAAGCATCGGATATTGCAAGGCATTGCTCACAGATACTTCCAATGTCTTAATATTGATTGCAACAAGAGTAAGTGCGCAGATGGATTCACCAACCTGATCATCACGGTAAATCGCTTTATTGAGCCTGCGTAGTATTTCAGAAGGCTTGATTTTACTGCTACTGATATCAGAAGCAATACTACGAATGGTTGATCGGATGTATCCGGCGTACGCGTGGGCAAAGACCCATGCCTTCCAGCGCTTGCCCATAACATCTCCCATCACAATCAACAACTGATCATCTATAACCAAATAGTCTAGAAAATCACCACCGGGAACATCCTCATGATTTTTTTGAAAATGTTCAACTCTCAAAGTATCGAGTTTAGGAGGCTTTGGTGGTTTTAGCAGCACCCCTGTTGAACGGGATGCTTCATCCATTTCACCAACTATACGTTTTTTTATTTCATCGCGTTTCCGAAGGGCATTTCTAAGTTTTGAAGCTACTACTTTAGCCCCATCTGTTTTTGGTATAAAATCTTCAGCTCCAAGAGATAAACCTCTGATAATATTATCTTCGTTATCGAAAGCTGTGAGGAATAAGAATGGAATTTCGGCGTAATTTTCGTTCTTTAAAATTTCTTCCCGAAAAGTAAACCCATCCATTTCGGGCATCATAATATCCGATATAATAGCGTCCGGAGTTTCTTTACTCAAAACGTCCAGTCCTTCTATACCATTCATTGCTTTCAGAACAGTATAGCCTTCCTTTTTCAGGCTAAATCCAAAGAGTGCCTGCATAGCGGGCTCGTCTTCTACTAGAAGGACGGTTGTTTGTTTTTCGTCCAAGGCCGTAGTCTGTATTTAATTAAAAAAAGTGATTAATCCTGACTCGGATCACTGAAACTTTCAACAGCTTCGTCAACCGAATCATAAATTCTAAATATGTTATACAGCCGTGTGAGTTCAAACATGGTTTTTACAGGTGGCTGAAAACCAACAAGACGCAAGTCTCCACCGGCTTTAATAGCGTGTTTTAAACCTGTAACCAATGAACCCAAAAAGTTACTGTCAACATAAGTTAATTCAGTCATGTCGATGGTAATATTTTGATGCCCACCACGCAGTTCTTCATCAATTGATTCTTTAACCGCATTTGCATCCTTCACAGTCCCGCGTTCGGATTTAATCTTGATAACCGCAACATTTTTGACATGTGATACAATGTAATCCATCTTATTTTCACTAAATTAATAAAAATTTATTATTCCTAATATTAGTTGAAAAATAGCTGATTTGCAACCACTTCCACCCTAATCTCCCGAATTTTATCATTTTATCTTAGAACGTTTTTATTACTCTTGTAACAGATAGATATAAATCAAATATTATTAATTACTAATGCAATGATTTTATATTGTTGATTGTGATATTCCAACAGTTGTTAGCAGCATTCATAGCATCTGCTAAACTTAATTCCCCAGATTGTGGCTTTAGAATATCTGTGTTCATTCCTGACTTTATTGTAAATTAAAATCTTTACATGCCGGAATTACTTGATAAAATGGGCCTTCTTTTATCAGAATCCTTTGTTATTTTAAGCATCATAAATACACTCACTTGAAATTTTTTAAATATTTAACTGAATTAAATTACGATTATGTCCACTTTTTTATCAAATGAACTAATTAAAGCCGCAAACGCGCATGGGTTACAAGGTTCTGAAATAATTAGGCAATTAAACCTGTTCAAAAAGGGAATAAAACCAGTTCAGTTAAAACGTGCGTGTACTGTTGGCGATGGAATTATTCGTTTTGAAGATGAATTAATTAGCGATTTAATTCAACTTTATGAGTCTAAAAGCCGATTGCTTAAAGTTGGTCGCTTTGTGCCGGCATCGGGCGCTGCTTCCAGGATGTTCAAAAACCTGCAGGCCTTGCTTAATAATCACGAAACCATAGATAAAAAAACGCTTCAGAGTGATTCAGAAGAAGCTGTTTTTGGGCAAACATTTATTGAGGGAATTCACGCTTTTGCTTTTTATGATGCCCTTAAAAAGGTTATGGCAAAAGATTCTCTATCTATAGAATCGCTTATTCAAAAAGAGGACTATTTTCAAATTATTGAATATTTGTTGACTGATAAAGGCCTTAACTATGCTTCATTACCTAAGGCTCTTATACAATTTCATTCATACAACTCTTCATCAAGAACTTCTATTGAAGAGCATTTTCATGAAAGTATGTTATATGGGCTTAGTGAAGATGGAAAAATACATCTTCACTTTACCGTTTCTCCGGAATTTGAAGAAGCCATCAGGTCAGAGATAGAGCGCATTAGAAAAAAACTTGAAAAGCCGGAACTTCTATTCGATGTAGAAATCTCTTTTCAGCAACCATCAACCGATACAATAGCTGTTGATATAAACAATGAGCCCTTCTTAAACGAAGACGGAAGTTTTCTTTTCCGTCCCGGCGGACATGGCGCACTGTTGGATAATCTAAATACTTTATCAGGTGATGTTGTATTCATTAAGAACATAGATAATGTGGTACCCGATTATTTGAAACCTGAAACGGAGAAATGGAAAAAAGTCTTAGGAGGATTCCTGATGAATCAAAGAAACAAGATTTTTAACTATCTACAAGAATTGGAAAAGGATAATCCTGCCATTGAAGAAATTCAGGATTTTTGTACTCATGAGTTGTATATGCCCGCTAAGGTTGTGCATCCGCAAAATAAAAGTGTAGCCATAAAAGACTTGAGAAGCAAACTAAATCGTCCTATTCGCGTTTGTGGAATGGTTAAGAATGAAGGTGAACCCGGTGGCGGGCCTTTTTGGGTTAAATCGGAAGATGGAAGTGTGAGCCTTCAGATTGTTGAGTCATCTCAAATTAATCTTAATGATTCTACTCAAAACGATATTTTGCAAAATTCTACCCATTTCAATCCTGTAGATATTGTGTGTACTCTTAATAATTACAAGGGGGAAGCTTTCGAACTGAATGACTTTGTGAATCCTGATACGGCATTCATTGCTGAAAAATCGAGTGGCGGTAGAAAACTAAAAGCTTTGGAACGACCCGGTCTGTGGAATGGCGCTATGGAAAAATGGATTACTTTTTTCGTTGAAGTTCCTGTTGAGACTTTTAATCCTGTGAAAACTATAAATGACTTACTCAGACCACAGCATCAACCTAACCCGAAAAATATATAAAAGGCTTAACCCGGAATATTCACGAATAAACAAAATTATTTAATTAAAATATTGATTATATATTATATAAGGCAAATTTAAGATAGCCCAAATTTGAGGTATTCAAAAGAACGGCGATCTTTTCGCATTGAGTTATGCGTTTGCCTTTTTGAGCACAGAGCTTAGCGGTTCTCAGGAAGTGTAATTATTTTTGCATTGTTAAATGTTACCGCTTTTGAAGCATGGCATAGCTCCAAACAAAAAAGAAACTGGATACACCAATTAAAAGTAATGCCATCAAATCAGACAGAGTAATACCATCTTGTGGATTGAAATAAAAGATAGTGGTTCCTTTCAACATATCAGGATCAACTACAATAATCAGGACTCCTGCGAGTATGGTACCTATTCCCATAAAAATGAGAAAAAGAGCAGTTAGATATTCTCGTTTTTTCTCAATTTTAACGGCATCTTCACTTGAGAAATTTGCCCTCTGTAGTAAATCAATAATGGTATCTAACTTATCGGCATCATCATAGCTTCCAGATGCTCTTGATTTGATATCTTTAATCAGTTTACGTTTGTCCTGCTTTTTAGAAAAATGAACGGCATCGTCACTGGTAAGATTAGACTGATTCAAAAGTTTTAAAGCTTCTTCAAGCGCTTTCTCTCTGCCGACGTCAGAATTCAGTTTTATCCTGAATTTATCAAAATTGTTATCTGTGAAGTCGGGCATGTATTTCTTATTACTGGTTATTTAATTAGTAAAAGTAAAAATACTAAATTTAAAGAGAATACAAAGCAAGAGAATCACAGCATTTTTGAGATATAAATTCAGATAGATTGAGGGAACCTACTGCTCACGCTTATACGTCTTTTTCTCCGTAGTATCAGGCTCAACAGAAAATGTTGGAACAGGTTCAGATAGTTTATTCAACGTTTCCTCATCATACATGCTATCCGGAGGCATGCCCACATTTGGACTACCTACAACGGATGGAACTTTAGCTGTGGGTTCGGTACCTATAACAGGCACACCTCCATAGTTTTTATCCATACGGTAAAGATTCGCAATAACAGCCACGGCAAATAAGAAAACTACGTTATTAGGTGGAGATGTTATAGCTTCCTGGGGAAAGTTAGCCACAATTAACGCGATTACAACTAAAAGCATTGTTAGTTGAATATTTTTCAGAACTGGATCTCGCATTAAAAAATAATGCCTTATACCAAAGTAAACCGTTGTAAGCAGGAATGCTGTAAAGATTATGAGACCAATCCAACCGACCTCCACGGCAATTCTAACGAATCCACTATCAGGCGGGAACTGTGAAAGAGGAGATTGAGGTGAGAAACGCTGTCCCCAAATACCGGTACTACCTAAACCTCCGCCAAGTGGGTTTGATTGAATAAATGGTTTAATGAAAGCAAGGTTTACCTGGCGAACTTCAAAAGAAGCATCATCTTCCGGTGCAAATGCGGACTGGAATCGAACGATAAGTGTATTATCAGTTGGTAGATTAATCAGGAAAAGAAGTCCTGCACCTAATATAGCACCAGCTACGACAGATTTAAGACTTAATCTTGTTAGGATATAAAATACACCGGCAACCGGTGGTAATAAATATGCGGCACGTGTACCGGAAAACAACATGCTGTGCAAAAAAGGAATCGTAACTATAAGTAGAATTATCCGGAGCCACTTGGGATATGGACCGAGAGCAAGAACAGCACAAACTATTGCTGAATAAGACATAACAAACCCAAATACTTCGGGTCCGGAGAAAAATGACCATTTTCGAATAACCCCAAGTTGAAGCAAGCGATTAAACAAGTCTTCATCAGCAGCAAGCCAGGCAAACTCAAACCCCCGTAAACCCACATATTCTTGATTATAGGCATAAAGACTACCGAGAAAGGCAATTATCAACCAGGTTCCAATCATTATATACACAAATCGTATGTCATCAAGTGCATACGCTATTACATAATAAAAGAGTGTGATAAGAGCAAAACTACGAACGGTATATAGCCAAGCCATTCGTGAAGCAGCAACAGGATTAAGTACCTGAATAATATTATATATTACCCAAATGCCAATGGTTATACCAACAGCTGAAAAAAGAATAGAAAAATCACGATTACGAACTAATTGTATCAAGACTCCAAAAATCAAAGAAACCGATACAGCATCGAGCACAATACCAACCGGAACCTGTGGGATAAATCGCTTCACCCCCAAAATAGTAAACGCAAAAATGAATAAAGCTACAGAACCTACTTTTATATTCAGCGCGAACAAAATAATAAAAGGAATACCAACTGCTGCGCCTATAGCAACTGCACCAACCAATAAACCACCGATTCCGATAACCATACCGAGAGAAATCGCCAGCATAATAACTAATAAGTAACCAACAGGGGTATCGAGCTTTTGTTGCAAGATGCCGCGTCCACCTGTGGGTCTGCTTTTAATTCGATTGTTTATTACCTGCTCGGCCATAGTTGATTTTTTTTTCGGCTTCTTCAATTACGCCGATGAAATTTGAACGTGTTAAAAAAGTACACTAAAAAAGATATAAATGATCAAAGCAAAGGTTGCAATCATTGTTAACCTCATTCGGATTGCATCTGTATGAGATTCAGGACTTGGCTTACCTTCCAGAATATCCTGCTCTATCTCACTTCGTACTTTTGGTTCAATCATAACGATTCTTAAAAACTATCTACACTTTGGGTAAATTCAATACAGTTTAACATGGACAACCGGCAGACAAGCCACCGGTTGTTATCTCAATGTATTATCAGGATGTGGTATTAGAACTCGTTGGCTCACTTTGAGTAGAGGTATTTCTTGAAGTTCTCGATGTCCTTGAGGTACGTGTTCTGGTTGTTGTACCAGAGAAACGTTTGCTCTTTGCAGGCTTGTCAAGTTCTAAATCACCGTAGAAATCACTAAGGTTTTCTAAGTGTACTTTATTCATTACAATACCCATAAATTTCACATCGGGTAATCTTGTAAGGAACTTTATCGCATTATTGTCTGAGTTTCCAATAACCGTATCAGCATCCATCACCAACATACTGGCATCGGCATGATGTACAATCTCACGCCCGATATTTGAACGGATAAGAGCCGTAGCATCCATCAGGATATAGTCATAATATTGCTCAAAATAGGCAATACGCTCTTCAATATTCTCGTGAGTAGTAATTTCAAGTGGAGTACGAATATCATTCTCACATCCCAGTACATCTATAAATTTGCTGTCTGTTTTGGTAACAGCTTCTGAGGCACTTACTTTTCCTGCAAGGTACTGTTGTAATGCGGGCTTGGCACCCAATTGCTGGGTTAGGGTCTGATTACGACTTTGGAAATCAATTAGCAGAATACGTTTACCGGCTCTTGCAAGTGAGAAGCCAAGGAAAAGACTCAAAAATGACTTACCTGCACTAGCTTGGGTACTGGTTATCATCAGGCGTTTCCCAGGCATGTGCTTCATCAGGTACAACCTCAACTGTCTTATCAGATCTAGAGCTGCCTGTTCTTTGATGGACAGACTGCTTGAAGTAAACAGTTTTGGTAAGTCAAATATGTTATCATCAAAAATAGGAATACCACTGATAACGGGCTGACCGGTAAGATTTGCAATATCCATTGGTGTCTGAGCACGTGTATTGAAATATTCCAAAGCAAATATAGCAAGTAATGTGAATACAAAAGCCGCGAGTCCCGCTATAATTACGATCAACCACCGTTTGGTTGGCATTGGGTCTTCACTAGCGAAAGCACGTTCAATCAAGTCCATCATTGCGCCAACCTGAATAGCGGCTGATGCAAGACGTGCTTCATTGAGTTTGTTTAGAAGAGTAATATACTCCTGACGCGCTGTATCAATATCCCGTTCAAGAGATTCAAAACGTGCACGGCGCCGCGCATATTCAGTCGTTACATCTTCCAGACGGGCAATTTCCTGATCATAAATCCGTACAGCTTCTCTGGAAACTTCCCTGTCATTCAATATCTGGAATTTCCTGGCTACCAAATCCTGACGGGCAATTTGCGGATTTACGAATGCTTTCTCATTGATTTGATTAATAATCATTTCGATACGCATATTTTCGAACCGAATGGAGTCAGCATACATGTTCGCCCGATCCATATTATTTGAAGAGCGCGCGCGAATTTCCTGACGGCGATAATCGGAAAGGGCTCTTCTGGAGCGGGTGAGATCATTATTTAATCCTGAAACAGCCGCTTCTCTGTAATACTTTGAGCCACCACCTAATACGGTTTCTAAGGTATCCTGAACGCTATCATAAGCACGGAGATTTCTAATTTCATCCGCTTTTTTAAGCTCTAATTCCATTAACTGAATAGAAATCTGCTTGGCTTGTTCATACAGGTTGGAGATACGATTTTCTGTTGTAAATCTTTCGAGCTCTCGCACAAGTCTGTCTAATACATCCCGCCGGGCTTCCACCTGATCTACGTAGAAGCCAATGGAAGTATCGAGCCTGGCCGAACGATTTTGCTCATACCAATCCTTAAAGTATTTAATTAGGGTATTGGCCATGAATGCTGAAAGTTCAGGGTCTTCTGATTCCGCACGTATTTGTACATAATCACTATTATCAACCCTATAAATTTGAATCATATCCCGAAGAGAATCATAATCATACTCAAGGCTGAGTAATAATTGTCTTATAGAAATACCGGGTTCACGGGTGTAATCAACGTGATCTAAATTTTGTAATCGCATTTCAAGCTGCTGAATGATTTCAGCCCTGTTCCCATTTTCCAGTAAACGCCTTGAATTGAAACCACTCATTTGCCTGAACGGTACATCAGCGGTTAAATCATGCAGAAGTAGCTCATAGCTTAAAAAGTCAAATATCAAAGTTGAGTTCATTAACCCAATCAGGTTAGCAAACTGCATATTGATAGCAGCCGGACTTGTATCTCTTCTTTGTACGTCTTGTGCAAGACTATACTCAGTTATTCCGGTTGCAATGGTTACTCTGGAGACATATATCCCATCTTTCAATCGCACAAAAATGAGTGCAATGAGCATCGCAATTAGTGGAACAAGAATCAGAAGTAGTCTTCTTTTCTTTATTACTTTAAAAAAGTCTTTAATATCCATTTTTATATCTCCTCTAAACGTTTACCAACTATTTGTTCCAGCTCGAGTTTACCCTTCATGAGATCGTTCTTATTGGTAATATACAACTTCATATCTTCAATGTATGCATCTGTAGCTCGTTGATATTCCAATAAGGGTACTTCTCCTTCTTCAAATTGCCTTTTCATGAGGTTCATAGCCTGTTTGTTATTTTCAAGCGCTTCGGCCTGAAGTTCTGTTAATTCAAGAGAGCGTTTATAAAATGAATACCGTTCAATAACATCATTAGCAACGGTGATACGTTCCACTCCCTTTTGTGCTCTGGCTTGCTCTCTCATATAACGAGCATCCCGAACCCTTGCACCGGTATAAAAGAAACGACCAAGGTTAACACTAAAACCAAAACCTGCAATTGGTGCTATGTCATTATTCGGGTCTGCACCAAAAAAGTTATAGTTAAATGTAATAGCTTCAATCATTTCAAGACGACGCTGCCTCATTATGACCCCCATTCGTCTGACTTCATAGTCATGCCATTCAAATATAGGGTGATTTTCCCAGGCAAGCTCAATTAGAGTGTTTATAAACTCCATCTCCTGATCAGACTGAACCTGAGCATCTGCAGTTCGATTATTTACGAAAAAACTCATCAACAAAATGATGGAAACTATTTTCGCAAAGGTAGTTATGTTTGTTTGGGTATACATTTTCTGCTTATCTAATCATTAATTCAAAATAATGCGCTCATATAGCTTATGTACCATACGAGACGTGTTTATCCACTCGAAATCATGAGCTCTGTTGAGCCCTTTGTTTATCAGGTCATCTTTTACTTTTTTATCTGTAGTTACAATTCGAATTGCTTCGGTTAGTTCATCTACATTCTTTGGATTAACCAGATGAGCCGCATTACCGGATACTTCCGGCATGGAAGCTGCATCAGAGGTAATCACGGGAACACCGCAAGCCATAGCTTCAATTATTGGTATTCCAAAACTTTCTCTTAGTGATGGATACAGGAATAAAGACGCCTTATTATAAATTAAAGGCAAATCTTTATTGGCAATATATCCCGGTAGCACGAATTGATTCTTCAGGTTATTATATCCATGATTTGATAAAATAGCTTCTAATTTCACATCACTAAAATCAGCTATAACCATTTTTAAAGGATTTTTTTCCTGAATACAATATTCAGCGTAAGCCTTCACTACTCTGTCTAAGTTCTTTTTAGGATCTGTATTTCCAAGAAAGAATATAAATTTATCAGGAAGATTATATTTATGCTGAATAGTTTCAATATCTTTTTCTGAATATTTGTTATGGAAATAGGAAGATTTACCATTATACACAACCTCAATTTTATCTTTAATATCAGGAAATTGAAGTGCTATAACATTTTTTTCATATTCAGATACAGTGATTATCGAACGGGCTTGTTTAATCACTTTGGGTACTACAAGTCTGCGATACATATTACCAAATTTCTGATAGAGACTTCCACCTTCAAAAGGTGATTTCTCCATATAAATGACATCATGTAGCGTAAGAATTACCGGAATTCTTGTCTGTACAGGAGCTGTATTGCTTGTGCAGTGAAGTAGATCAACTTTTTCTGATTTGGCAGCTCCGGGCAACATGACTTGTTCCCAAAACGGATAGGTACTGCCTGGCACTTCAACTATCTTAAAATTATCGGTTGGTTGCAGACATTTATCAACATCAGATTTCACAAAAACAACATAGTCATTCACCGTATCAATTTTTTGGAGATTACGGATCATTTCAAGCGCAACAAAATCCATTCCGTGCTTTTTCTCACGGAAAATTCGTTGTGCTTCTATGCCTATTCTTCGTGTCATTGTGTTTACTTATCTATGCTTATTATTTACCTAAATCTTGCAATAAATATATAGTCATATTGCTAACATTTAGTCTCATATTCGTTGTATTACTGTTTTGTTTCGATATCTTGTCAAAATATTAACAATAAAAAACAAAAACAGACGAAATATAATAATTCTTAATGCTTTAATCTAAACGTTTTCCTTTTGGAATAGTGCGGGAAAAGTTCTGAAAATAATTTTGTTATCAAGCCACATACTTTCATTTTCCGCATATTCTACATCTAAATTAATTCTTTCCTGCTCAGTCATATCGGCTTTACCTCGTTTAGTAACTTGCCAAAGGCCTGTTAATCCTGCGGAGGCCAGAAAGCGTTTTGAACCCTGATCGGTGGTTAGTCGCTCTGCTTCATAAAGCGGTAGTGGGCGGTTTCCAACCAACGACATATCGCCTTTTAGAATGTTAAATAACTGAGGGAGCTCATCGATACTAGTATTCCGTATAAATGATCCGACTTTGGTAATTCGGGGATCCGCACTAAATTTTTTAAACGCAGTTCCGTTCTGACTCATTCGCCTTCTTAAATATTCCGCTTCTTCTATCATCTCATCGTCATGGAATAATAAGGTTTGGTTTCCGTCTTGTTTTGGCTGATCAGACGACTCTTGTTCAACGCCAACCACTTCTTTGGCTACGTTTTCTTTGCTATATAAATTCAGATGATCAAGCTCATTTATTTTCGTGTCAGCATCGGGAACCATACTTCGAAATTTATATAAATCAAAAACTTTATAATTTGACCCTACCCTTTTTGAAATATAAATAGCCGGAGCCTGCCTTGATTCTAATCTAAGTAGGATATAAACAGTTATCAATACAGGACTTGTGATAACGATTCCAGTTAATGAAACCAGAATATCGAAGACCCGCTTTACAAAAGTATGAAAAGGCTTACCCTTCATTGACTTAGATTTTACCAGTACGTTTTAAAATATTTACCAATCTGTAATATAATTCGTCTGGATTAAATGGTTTAATCAGGTAATCATCCGCGCCAAGCTTTAAACAATGAATCCTGTCACTACTACTTTCATTACCAGATAAAATAAGTATTGGAGTCGTTTTAAGCACTTCCATTTTCCTTACTTCGGTAGTAAAGTCATAGCCATTCATTTTGGGCATATTTAAATCAGCGATAATGGCATCCGGTAGGTTTCCTTGTTTGATATAATCAATCGCCTCTTGACCATCATTTTTAGTAGTGACATTAAAATACTTATTAAAATAAAATTCAAGTAGCTTTCTGATACTTATTTCATCATCGATAATAAGTATTTTGATGTGTTCAAACTTAGCCATGACAGTCTTTTAAATTGATTTAAGATATATCTTTAATTCCTTCATTGCTAAATTCAGACTTTCGCTGACATTTTCATAATTTTTTTTCATACTATTTATGTCGCCGCTTTTTCTGGCTTCATTTTCTATATCTTTCAACCCAATACTTTGAGGATCAAGGCCTACATACCCTACAATTGGTTTTAATTTATGGGCAGTAGCTGCAATTCCATCATAATCATTCTTATTTAAACCTTTTTCCATTTCATCTAATTTCTGAGGTACTTGCTCAAAGAATAGTTGAATCATCTCCTGTATAAACTCTTTATTTCCACTCGCAATATCTTCAAGATACTGCATATTGATTACTTCATAATTTATTTCATCCATTTCGGTAGTCTCCGGAGTTGATAATGAGCCTTCAGATTTATGTTCTTCTTTTTTGTTAACTATCCAGTTTATCAGATTATCTGGAAAGAATGGTTTACGAATAACGCCATCCATTCCGGCCTGAATACACTTGTATTCATTTTCCCTTAAAATGGATGCTGTTAAAGCCAATATACGAGGTTTTAGTCCCTTTAATTTACGAATTTGGCGTGTCGCCTCAAATCCATCCATAACCGGCATCTGAATATCCATGAATATGATATCATAATCATTATTTTTGGCTTTATCAATAGCTTCTTCACCATTTAATGCCACATCATATTCTGATCCCCATTTCTTAAGAATGGCTGTTACCACTTTTAAGTTAATCTCATTATCATCCACAACCAAAAATCTCATTTTTGCTAATTCTTCAGCCTGATCTTTGAGGTTGCCGACCTTTCGAACGACTGGTATGGTTGGAATGGTTACAGTAAACACGGAGCCTGAACCCAGAGAACTCTGTACTTTTACATTTCCACGCATGGCTTTCACAAGGTCTTTCACAATTGTCAATCCAGCTCCAATACCGGAAAATGCCCGATTATCAGCACTTTCTAATTGTACAAACTTATCAAATATAACTTCTTGATTTTCAGGAGCAATTCCAATTCCTGTGTCTGCTACTTCTATGAAAATTAACCTGTTTCCACTTTTAAGCATGGAGTTAAAGTAGATATGAACAGATCCTTCATGAGTGAATTTGATAGCGTTATCTAACAGATTCGAAATAATTTGATTCACCCTCCTGCTGTCACCGGTTATTTTATCTGGAAAATCTTCATCAAACTCAGCGATAAACTGTAGCCCTTTTTCCTCAGCACTTTCCCTGTGAACATCTAATAAATTTTGAGCCGTTTCTTTGAGATTATACTGAATATCTACTAAATCATATTTTTTCTGATCATCTGAGGAAGTATCTAGTATATTATTTACAACCGTCATTAAGTTCGACAAACTTAATTTAATTGATTCTAAATACGTTTTCTTTGTTAAATCATTTTCCAATAAATCCAGTTGCTCCGTCAACCCTATGATTCCATTCATTGGTGTTTGAAGCTCATGAGTTATGTTCGATAGTGTATTTTCTTTTTGAGCGTGTGCCTGTTTTGTAAACTCAATTTGAGTTTGCAACTCTCTCATCGTTACTTGAATATTTTCAGCCCAATAAAGGGACTCGAATAAATCTTGTAGGATATTTAATTCATTCTCAGAGAATAAACGATGCACTTCTTTAAAATTGATTTGTACAAATCCGGTAAATTTATAATTAAAAAAAACCGGTAGAATTACTACAAACCTTGCGCCATGTTCATTTAAATATTCTTGTTCTAACTCCGGTAGGTTATCAATTGCATTCTGTATTATGGTGCCAGATGAAAGGAGGGCTCTCCATCTTTCAAAATATGGGGCGTAGGGCACATGTGAAGTATCTTCAAGATTTGAGACCAGTTTACCAACATTGGCATCCCATAAATATTTCTGGGCAAACGCACCTTCTTCAATATCTTCTTTGTGATTGAATAAGTGTATGTTATCAAATGATATAACTTCTGATAACTTCTTAAATATCTTATTGTATTTATATTCGTGATCCTTTTGCGAATGAATTATCTGCTTTATCTGACGTAGCCTTCTCTCAAGAGGCGGCGTAGGCTGCTCAAAAGTAAAATCTGCGTCTTTAATTATGAATTTCATTGCTACTTTGGAATCAAAAAAATGGTTCTTGCTCATCATTAGCCTAACCACAACCAGACTAATCATTCACAAACTTATGATATTAAATGCTTTATAGCCTACATTATGGATTTATAAATACACATAATTTATCTATATACATTCACTTTAAAATATTTAGATTACATGTCAGTCTATGGTTTATTCGACTAATGTGCATATAGATTCGATTAAACTTGACCTTCACATTTTAACCGAACCTTAGTTACACGATAGCAATTTGAGTGTTCATGGAAATTAAACTAAATGATTGAATTTGATATCTCTATACCATCTCAAGAATTCATCAATTGGTAATTCTGATACTCTGAAAAAATTGGACCCTTATGTATCAGAGTGAATTGTAATCAAACATATCAAAACGACAGCTAATAAATAAACAATAGCTTTGCCTTAAATAATAATATTATACTACCAACCTTGTCTCAAAGTCAAAAAAATGGCGGAGTACAATAACTACTCCGCCAATACTATTTAAATAATTGAAAACTATTTAATTAAGGACATTTTTCGGCTCAACACAACATCGCCTGTTTGCAAGCGATAAATATAGACACCACTTGCCAGGTTTTGGGCATCGAAAGATACATCATAAGCACCGGCAGTTTGCGATTCATTTACAAGCGTAGCTACTCGCTGCCCCATCAAATTATACACTTCTAATCTAACATCTGCACTTTCAGGTAATTCGTACCGTATTAATGTAGTTGGGTTAAATGGATTAGGGTAATTTTGGTTTAATGTAACCCATTCAGGTAACTCTGTGTTTTGATCATCTTCACCACCATTAATAATAAGCACATAGGGTGCATTTCCACTAGCCAAGCCAACTGGAGTACCAATAGCATTGTCAGATTCATTTTGCATAAGTTGCGTTGGTAATTCAAGGGTGTTGCCTTGTGTACGCAGATTGTATCGCTTATTCGTTTCAACTTCGAGTAATTCAACTGACCAATCAGACGAAATATTTTCTAATCCAGACCATTCTAAAACAGCATCAGATGCAAAATTAGATTTCAGATAAACCGGAATTCTTAATTCACTATCTAATTGTGCCGGATAGCTATTTACAGTCATTGGGTGATTTTCAATGTTGGCTGAATAGAGATTTAAACTGTTTTGATTGCCATTATTTAACATAAAAGCATCAAATTGGTCGGTTCCCATTTCTGCATCTGGATTAAAGGCCACCATCATAGTCGACTCAACATCACCACTAATTGCCTTCAAGGTAATTGCAGGAATTGTCGTCTCATAGAGTTGAGCGTTTTGATCCAAAACTAATTGATCTTCTCTGAATCTGAGTTCAGCATCCACCACATAATTAGCTTTTACCCAAAACCCCTGTAGTGGTGAAATATGTCCGTCGAAAACAGTTCCTCCCGTATCACGAACATAAAATCTGTAATCGCCTTGTCCGCCATTCATGGTCTGATCCCATACATATACAGCCTGATGAATTCCAACAGAATTTACCAATAAATCCTGCGCTGATAATGTATGCGGATATGGATTTCCGGAAATATGCCATCCATCATCATAGGAATCGTATGTTCCGCCATCTCCCGAAAAGGTTACGGAAAAAGGAACATCGATATCTCCTGAATTTTCAGCTCCATCCACTTCAATGACTTTAGGCCATCCATTTGCATACGTTCCTTCATATCCGGGTTCAGAGAAAATGTATGCGAGGACTCCTCTTCCTGCACTGCTTTCCGCATCAGAACGGGTTCCTACCCGGTTCGTTGTATTGTTCGGAGGTAAATAACTACCATTGAGTACAGGATTTCTCGGTGTTATGGTGTCATCATATACGTACACATTTGATGTGGCAGCTGGTTGATCTGAACCTGTAAAACCTTGTGTCCAAACATTGGCAAAAAAGTCGCTGTATGTCGAATTCTCTATAGGTGATGACAAGAGGTGAACATTGGTTTCTCCTGGGTTACCATTCAACACAATAGCCGGGATTCCATATTCAACATTATCAAAACACGCATCACCTATAGTGGAATCAACGTAATAGAAGCCTGTAAATTTAGAATCAAACAGACCTTCTGAATCATCAAACGTTTCAAGATGATTCACAATTGACCAATCAAAAAGACTGAAATCATTATTATCAGTTTCGAAAAGTTGAAAATCTCCATTTCCATCTCTTATGACCTGAATACCTGCTCCACTCGTTATTGCAACCGAAGTTCCCAAAGCTGTGCCCACACCTGCTGAGCCATCTTTAAACAGTATAGTCGCTTCATCATTAATGATTGATAGGTAATAACCGGTGAAGGGTTGTTCGATATCTTCTACCAATTTATCAGACATTAAAATTATACCCTGTTCAAAAGCAGGATTCGCAGGCGAGTATGAGCTTGAAAACTTCCAATGCCTGAAAATTAAACTTTGAGTCATTAATGTTCCAGATTGCAAACCAGGCTCTGAACAAGCTGTAAAATTTCCACCACCTTGGTCAATTAACTCAAATGAATCGACACCATCGACGGATGGAAACCAAGTTGGGTTGCTTGTGTAATCCCCATCATCAAAATTGTCTGAAATTCTGAACACATCCAAGTATGGTACGATCAGTATTGAATCATCCGTTGAGGCAATATTATCTACATAGCTAAATACATTTCCTTTTCTTTGGCCTATTCGAGGATTGAAACCGGTTGGTCCAACTGCATAATCAACAACTGCTGTTCCATCACTAAGTGTCTCGAATTCGATATCAAGTAAAAATCCATCAACAAAAACCAAATCACCGCCATACGGTGTATTAATTCCCGTAATAGTTACATTAAGTTCACCGGCTACTGAACCGTCATCGGTAACATTTGGTGTGTCAAATAAACCGCCATCACCCTGATCAATTCCTGAAAAACCTGTTATACTTAATAAAGCAGGATCATAATTTACCGTAAGACTTATGTTTTCAACACATTGAGCGTCGTCAATTGCCAAACGAGCACCAAAAGCATCATCAGGACCAATGACATTCCGGTCTAAATCAACACTAAATACTGCACCTGAATTATCACATAATATTTCTGGTAAGTTTTCAATGGTTGCGTCAGTAGCAGCTACATTATCATAAAAGGTGAAAACACCACCATCATTTTCCGCAATTCTTGGATGCAATCCTGATGAACCAACCACAAAATCTATATCATTAAATCCATCATCAATAACAGTAAATTCGAGCTGAAGGACAGCACCTGTAATAGGTGTAGCAGAAGAACCGACAGGTGCACCAAGGTTTGTAATATCTCTGCTTATGACACCAGGAGGCGCAGCAGGAGTTAGCACTTGTGGATTTGGGAAGATACCACCATCCACGGGATCAACAGTAGATGCTCCATTAAACGTAAGTTTTGTGTCATCATAATCTATACTCAAGGCAACACCCTGTACGCATTCACCATCATTCAGAATGACATCAACGGTGAATGTTTCAGTCACATAGAATGTAGCCTGACTAAAGTCAAGACTAAAGGTGGCAGCGGCGTTATCACACGGCTGAGCCTGTGTTACCTGAGCCATAAGCATCAGGATAAAGAGTATTGCCAGAAATTTCATAGTATAAACTCGCCTTTTCATAAGTATTCTGTTTTAATTAGAACCGCATCCGGTTCTTATGCATTAATTTATTTTACCAACAACATTTTTTGTGTCTGAACGAAACTACCTGCTCGCATACGGTATATGTATATACCACTTGCAAGCCTTGCCGCATCGAAAGATGCAGTGTGAACACCAGCAGTCATTCTTTGATTAACCAATTCAGCTACTTTTTGTCCAGTCACATTAAAAACTTCAATCTGTACATCTGCCGCTTCAGGGAGCGCATAAGTTATATTCGTTGTTGGGTTGAATGGATTCGGATAGTTCTGTCTTAACTCAAAAGTATTCGGTAATTCATTATCATCACCAATATTGGTCGCATTTCCAAGAATTACCGGAATGCTTCTTCCAAAACTATCACGTACATCCGCACTATCCATAGTTAAATAACCAGGTTGTTCAGCTTCAAAAGTAAGCCAGGCAACGATATCCGGGTTATCTATAGAATCGTCAACATTCATGATACCAGCATCAAGTTGTACCAAACCATCATCTGTGCGGTTTGCGGCGAAAACATCTTCAACATTTAAGGCATCATTAATTGTATGTGATACAAATTCCATATTTATGTCGTGGCTAACATGGAAGCTAAAGAGTTTTATGTCTTCAAAATCACCATCAAATCGCACACCATATCGGACACGGTTTCCTGCTAAAATTTCGGGTTCTGTTAACTCGACTTCAACCGGTCCATTTTGATTAAGTGGTTGTGGTAAAGCGTCACCATGATAGAGATTGTAGCCAGTAATGAATACTGATAAATCATCAAATGCTACCAATCCATCAGAAGCCGGCATATCCGTAAATAATGATCCTGTGGTTCCAATATCATATTTAATAAGGTAATTACTATCATCCATTACGGAGAAATAAGATGAAGCAAAAAGTGATAAATCGGTAAATTCTATGAAACCGTCGCTGTTATAATCGCCCGGAAAAAATTGTATAGAACCCGGATGTGTAATGGCAAATACCGGCTCATCAATTGCGGCCACTTCTGATCTGAAATCCGTATTGGTTAATTCAATAACATTCAAGCCGGGATTCGTAAGAACAACCGTAAGCTTTGCAATATATTTCAAGCCGTCCAAGGGTTGATTCGCGATATCAGAAGCTGATACTTCAATCAACGTTTTACCGCCGACATCACCAAGATTGGTGAAGCTGAATGAATCATTAAGTAAGTTTCCGGCATCAAGTTGAACAAACGTGGCTTTCGAAGTTTCAAACTCAATTGTGAAATCGGCTGATTTCAGATCAGTTGTCCCTTCAGGAACAATGTAGTATTCCACTTCATGATTTTCGTAAGAGAAATCGTCGGTTTTGAAAGTTAGATTACCATCATTATAATCAGTTTCAAACCCGGATGGAATATCACCTGCTCCCGGAATTGGGCGATAGAACCTACTTGCTGTAGCGTCTTCATCTAATGCTACATAGACATCAATCGGATCAGCCGGATTAATGAAAATGAATGGCGTAAAGTGGTTGGTTGTGAACGTAAATGTTTCTGCGACAGGATCATAGACTCCATTTGGAATGCTTGTCCATTCATCGGCAGCAGTAGAGTAATACATAACAACTGTATCTGCTGAGAAATCAGGATTTCCACTTACATCAAGTACTATATCTACATTGAAAGTATAGTTATCTATATTAGAAGTAATAATTAGGTATAATTCGACTAATGGACCAATACCACTTGGTGGATCGGGTTGACCTGCTGGGAAAATGTCCATTACAGAGACACTAACTTCGGGACTAACCGGAAGGTCAGCCGGTAAATTTGAAAAGGTCATATTGACACCTTCATCAGGGAATTCCATTTCATTATCTTCACCGGTTCCGGTGATAGGTTGTGAAGTTGATTTTCCAACCCAGGGATCAAACGTTACATTATCGCTAACCGGGTCACCAGTACCTGTTGGGTTTGTAGCATGTTGTGGACCGGAAATATCGCCCCAAAAATTATTTATAGCACTTGCACCATTTGATGGATCACCTGTGGCATGGATTGCATAATCAGAATGACCTGAAAAAATATTGTTGGAGAAATCGTTACCGGATGAATGATTTCCGAGAGAAGTTGTTAAACGAACACCTTCAGTTTGGTTGGCATTTCCCGTAAAAGTATTGGTTGTGAAGGTATTATTCTGACTTCCACCCAAACGAACACCCACACCTGCTCCGGCAGAACTGTTATCGAAAATCTCATTCTCGATGAAAAGATTATTATCACTTTGGAAGAGTTCAATACCATAGATCGTGTTTTCAGAAATACTATTATTCTCTATGGTATTTGAGGAAGCCGTTTCACCAAGATAAATGCCCTCTTCAGAACCTGTAATGGTGTTTTCAGAAATTAAATTACCTGTAGAAGAACTATTACTATCAAATACATAATCAATTAAGACACCATTGTTAGTATTGTTCGCTAATGTATTATTTGATACGGTATTACCGATGGCATCATCTACAATGGCAACACCAATTGTATTGTTCTGTATGATATTGTCGTCAATTACAGCACCTGATGATGATACAACTGCAACACCTGCTACTGGGCCTGCACCTGAGTTTTGAATGGTGAATCCTAAAATAAGTGCATTGTCTGTTGTAATGGTGATGACCGTTCCGTTAGCATCCCCATCAATGATTGAACTGTATGAGGCACCTGTACCTATTAGATTAAGCGTTTTATCTATGGTAATGTTTTCCACGTATGTTCCTGCATCAGCTTCGATTGTATCTCCAGGATTGGCATCATCGATGGCTTCACCTATCGTCAGATAATATACTACTTGATCTGTGTTCAATACCGGTCCCACACCCGAACAATCAGGTGTTTCAATATCATTGCTTGCCAAAAATGGCATAAAGGTGGTTGACGCATCTGCTTTATTCAGAATCCTGCCATCCAAATCATCGTTATCAGCAATGGTGAACGGATCAGCGGTTCCGTGCCAGTTACAGGTGACATCGGCTGCTCCATACAGACTTGCATCCACATAGTTCACGATTGAGTATCCAACTCCTGACGGATCTGTGTGTGTAAATGTATCCGTTTGGAAACTGTTATTGACAACTGTTACAGTTCCTGTGTAGCGGTTGCTTTCGAATTTAAGCGCTTGAAGATCAAATCCACCGCCAGATCGGGTCCCTACTTTAGAACCGGTCAAATTGGTTACGGTATTTAACTGAACAATTGCGTTCTCCGTATTGCCTTCAAGGCCGATACCGGTAGATATAAAGCCCACCAAATCATCAACGGTGTTTCCTTCTATCAGCGCATCGACTACCCTTCCGGTTGGATTTGCTGATCCTGAATTTATCAGAATACCATAGGCTACACGGCCACCATCAGCCCATTCACCGGTATGAGAACGCACTGTGCTAATCTCATTATCCTGAATGGTCAGTCCAGTAAGAGTACCTAAACTTGCTGATTGCAGAATTCCGATTCCACTTGCACTATTATATGTGTTTCCGTCATGACTGATATTCGTAATGCAGTTATTGGCAATGGTTACATTCGAATAACTACCACTATCCAATTGATAGCGAATGGAGTGAACCGTATTCGAATTTGTTGGAGGTCCACCAAATCCGGCATCATTCCCCACATCATGAATATTATTGTAGAGTACCTGCACATTATTGGTGTTGCTTAATTCTATTGCAACACCGGTTGTAGGCGAAGTGACTTCAAATCCATTAAAGATAACATCATCTGAACTGATAGTAACCGTACCGGAAATCAACGATTCAGAACCACGGCTGTCGCATGTTAATCCGGCGTTGGCACCGGTTAAGGTAAGTTCTTTATCAACAGTAATATTTTCTGTATAACTTCCAGCATCAACCTCAATTATATCACCAGGTGTGGCATTATCAATAGCAGCCTGTATGGTAGCATAATCGCCCGGAACGTTTATTTGTGCAAAACTAAACACAGTACACCATAAGAAGATGACTAATGTTAAAATAAAATGCTGTATCGTTTTATTCATGACTAACTCTCGTATTATTTGATTGCTATCTAAATCTTAGTTTAATGGCCGGTTACCCTATGTAATTTTTGTCGAATTGGAATCTGGTGAGGAACAATTCTATCAATTGTCCCTCATCCTTAATCAATTACCCGGTGTTGGTGCCCCTGGTATGGGTGGCGGACCAAAGGGTACTGGTGGTGTCAAATCGGGACCAATATACATTTGCGAATTATTTCTGTTCCCGGAGAATGGCAGGTACCAATCAGTATCAACAACTCCACCACTTTCTGCCCAAGACTGAAATTTGTTATAAGCATCCAGAATATTGATCGTTTCAAGCGGATAAGGAATCAGTATCGGAACATTGATTGCCCAGTTTAAGTCTGTTTCACTTAAATAATACCGGTCAATCAGAGGGTCGGTTGTATCATCTTCTTCGCCAAAGAATGACGGATCTGCCAAATCTGTTGGTTCCGTACCTGGTAGGTGAACTTCAAGCCCTCTGTTATTATCAATAAATATGAACGGATTGAATGGCACGGTACCGAGATCGGCTATTGGCACCGGTGGATCAAATGTCATAGAAATCGTTATGTAGTCTTCATCTACGTGATCAGCCGGATCTACCGTATTTGTCCATTTCCGCATTACATGGCCTGAGTCATCCCACAGAATAACAACAGCGTTTGTTTGAGCGTCTTCAACGCCATTACCAAGTGTAGTCACGAGACCGGGCTTGGTTAATCGGGCATTGTTTACTTCCTGAACCCGTGATGGTGCCACAGGAAACTCTATCCCAAAACCACTGTCAAATGCCGCTCCGAGAGCTCTGATAATCATGTCAAATTCAATATCAACTACTTCGTTTTGCAGGTTAGTTATCAGGTTGATATTATAAGCAATAACGAGGTCATTCATATCATAATCCCCAAAACTTGGCCATAAATCTTCATACATAAGTGTGCCATATTCTCCCTCAGCAGGGAACGGATTGTTATAGAAACGTAGCGGGTCGCCCGGGTATTCATCAGGTATTGATAGAGTACCCACTTCAGGAACGCAGGATGTTGGCGGGATGTATGCTGTACAAACAGTTACCGAAGGATCTACAGTAGCACCACCCGAAACCGTCATAGTGGATAAATCACAAATATCAACTCTGTTTGTGATATTTGCACTACCAAAAACATTACTGCCGGGTGAATCGAGCGCATCGAATCGGCCATAGTTACCAAAAACCGGTCCCGTGATATCCCCTCTTAAATTCATTTGGTCTGCACGGACATAAGAGGAATTTCCGACATTAAATGTCATATCATTTGAAATATTAAATAAACCGGTAATGTCTAAAAACCCTGAATTTGTGATTGTATTGGGTTCGTTTGTAGCGGTAAAATCACCGCCAACTGTTACAGTACATTGATTATCTAATTCAAATGATTGAGATAAAACATAGTTAGCTGTTACATTGATAGAACCTGTATTGGTGACCTCTCCCCGATGTTGGAAATTTTGCGTTGACGTAAACGTTCCACTGTTATTAAGCGCTGAATTTTCACTAATTCTAACTAATGCACCCCCAAAAGATGCACTACCAAAGTTATTGAACGTAAATTCATCACCGTTTAAGTTATCGGTGAAATCAATATCTCCGTAATTTATAACTTCACTTATAACGGGACTTGAACCCATCAATAAATTACCACCATTCAATTCACCAGTGTCAGTAACATAAACTGTTACATTATCCGGATCATTAACATATAAAATATTTCCTGTAAAGTTTGATTCTCCACATGTTTTGAAACGACCACCATCATTTTCGAAGCTTAATTGCCCCGTCCAAATATCACCTTGAGCAACACAAATAGTAGTATTTCCATCAATACTCACCAATCCGTTTGAGGCAAAGGAATCACATCCACTGTTACAATCTTCAGATGAAAACAGTTCGGCTGATTGTGTGGAAGCATCATTTCCTCTTGATTCAAGCGATAAGTTAGCTGATTCGCCGGTCACTTGTATTTCATGTGATTGAATGTACCCGTTTGAATCAAGAGCTTCTATCCAGATTGAATTCAAATGTGTAGGCAAAGTGAGCAAAGTGGTATATGAACTTCCGCCTTCAACAGTTATTTGTTGAAGACGAATACCACCCAGCGTAGGATTTTTATCATAAATGCTAACAAATGCGCGTTCAGCATCAATTTGATTAGCGCCAACATTAAATGAAACCCCCTTTGTGGTTTCAAAGTTGAATCCATCAGGAATGTTTAATTGGGGAGACTGCTCAGTTTCATCATCTCCGGAATTTACGGGACCTTTTGGAGAACTACATGCTACTAACCCAAGAGCTAATAAGCTGATTGCGCCTCTAAGGAACACACTATACTTTTTCATGCCACTAAATTAAATTAAAAATATTCAAAGCGGTTTTACAACAACATTGCGGAATCTAATCCAGCTACTATTATTTCCATCTAATTTTTCGATGAATTTGATTTATCTTTCGATGAATTTACTTACAGTTACTTGACTTTGGTATATTTTAATTTATATCCGCTTAACACTGTTAATTATTAATAAATTTTTATCAAAAAATATCATAATATTAGTATTTACTAATAAATTAGGTGGTTTTATAACTTTTCAGCTTTTTTATCGAAATTCCTATCGATGAATGAGACAAAAATAAACGCGCGCATTATATAATTAATTATAATAGATATAGGATGATTTATTACACTTTTCACCGAAATTAATTTCCCTGAATTATGAATTATTGTGCAACTTAACGAATTCATCGAAAGACGAATACTACATTCATCGATGAAAAATTTGTGTTTGTCCTTACATGATTTAATATTCAACCCTACGAAAAATTTAAAACAACATTTCATGAATACTACTTCTACTCACACATTAACTGTTTCAGGTTCTGCTATCAAAAAATACCTACCCGCACTGGCACGATTGAGAATCGCCGTGTTTCGTGACTATCCGTATCTGTATGATGGCTCATTGGAATATGAGGAGGAATATCTTCAAATATATTCACAAAGCGATGAAACAATATTTGTTTTGATTTTTGACGGATACGAAGTTGTAGGCGCGTCATCAGGGATGCCTTTAAAAATGGAAACAGAGGATGTGAAAAAACCATTTATTGAGCAAAATCTGCCCATTGATAGCATATTTTATTTCGGGGAATCGGTTTTGTTGAAACCTTACAGAGGCCAAGGTTTTGGAAAAGTTTTTTTTGATAAAAGAGAAGCTCATGCACAGTCACTTGGTTATGAATATGCTACTTTTTGCGGAGTCATCAGACCTAATAATCATCCATTAAAACCAAATAATTACAAACCTTTAGACGGCTTTTGGAGGAAACGCGGATATGAGAAAAGAGATGATATGAAAACCACGTTTATATGGCAGGATTTTGATGAAGACGCTGAATCTCCAAAGAAGATGCAATTCTGGATGAAACGAATTCTGTAGTATTCAGCTTTTTCTTTGTAATCACTCAATTTAATCACCAACACCTATATATTAATTTTATGAGATATTTACTTTTCCTGCTTTCCATTTTATTTGTTATTTCCTGTTCTCAAAAATCCGATGAAACATCTGGTGATTACACCGATAGAATGGCACATGAACACAGCGACGACACACCTCAAGCAAATGAAGCTTCTCAATTTGAGCCTGCAACAGAGGTTTCTTCTTCAACGGTAGAGTATGGGTCTATTGAAAATGTTACATTAACCGGTTATTACTCCGAACCTGCTGATGTAGAGCCTTCTGCCCCGGGCGTAGTGTTGATTCATGAATGGTGGGGTTTGAATGAGAATGTCAAAATGATGACACGAAGATTAGCCGGTGAGGGCTATCGGGTTCTTGCCGTTGATTTTTACAGTGGCCAGGTTGCAGAAACCTCTGAAGAAGCACAACAGTTTATGAGGCAGGCCATGAATTCACCGGTTGCCGGATTATCAAATATAGAACAAGCAGCCGGATATTTAAACCTGCTTGGCGCTGATAATAAAGCGGTTATGGGATGGTGTTTTGGTGGAGCATGGACGCTAAATTCAGCTATTGGTTTGCCGGATACTTTTGATGCCGGTGTCATTTATTATGGTCGATTAACTACGAATAAAAATGACCTTGCAGCTATTCAAATTCCGCTACTCGGTATTTTTGGAGCCGAAGATCAAGGAATCCCGGTGGAAAGTGTTTTGCAGTTTAATGCAGCTTTAGATGATTTGGAAAAAGAAGCTGATATTCACATTTATGAGGGCGCTGACCACGCATTTGCCAACCCATCCGGTAACCGTTACGAACCCGAAGCTGCTGCAGATGCCTGGGATAAGACATTAGCATTCCTTCAATCGACATTAAAAGAATAATAGTGATCTCATGTAATCTGCTTGCTTGTATCTCCCTCTTTCGTTTTCATTCCCTGTAAAATGATCTTATGTGTTTTTTCAGGCTTCTTAAATAACTGTGGTAATGAACCTCAACGGAATGGCGTTTGTGAGGGAGGAACTCTTTTGCAATGACATCGGCTTCATTTTCAGCGAGTTGAGCTACATTTTTTGGTAAACTCCACCTGCCGGACATATAGCCGGCTGCCAACAACGATTGATAATCACTCAACGGCCAAATGGCGCCCTGCGGCTGGACAAGGCCAATAAAAACAAGTGTTGGATGTTCGGGGTGAAACATGCGCAGATAGAGTGGTATTCGCTCGGCTTCTTCATAATTAATAAAATCCGAATCAAAAAAAGGTAACGCAATTTTGTAACCGGTTGCGGCTATGATTACATCAAAATCTTCCGATTGTCCATCACTAAAGGTCACTGTTTTACCATTAATTTCTTTTATTGCGGACTTTGGATGTACCTTGCCGTGCCGAATTTTATACAACAATTCGGAATTCAAAGTTGGGTGAGATTTCGTAACCGGAAAATCGGGTTCGGGTAGATTATAATCGGAATAAGAGCCCACTTGCAACTTTAATGTTCCTTTTAAAAGAATACGTTTTACCAAATCAGGCAGCCAGCTCATTTGGCTATTGTAGGTATCCACAGGTTTGCCATTAAAAAATTTAGGCACAATGTACTGTGGACTTCTCATACTCAATGCTACATATTGGGCTACTCTGCTCGATTCTACCGCACAATCGCAACCGGAATTACCGGCTCCGATTACCAACACGCGTTTATCTTTGAATGGCTTATTCGTTTTAAAAGAATGGGAATGGAGATATTCACCATCGAACTTTCCGGGGAGTTCAGGATGCCTCGGAACCGAATGATGTCCATTTGAAATGAGTATATAATCGAAAATACGTGATGTTCCGTCACCAAGCGTAACCATCCATTTATCCTGCTCTGTTTTTTCCACATGTTCCACTTTTATATTGAATTGAATAAACGAATAGACATCAAAATGACGGGCATACGATCGAAAATACGCTAAAACCTGCTCATGCGAAGGATAGTCGGGATAAGAATCAGGCATTGGGAAATCCCTGAATTCGGACATTTTTTTTGAGCTGATGATATGCGTGGTTTCGCTAACACTGGAATGGGATACTTTAGGTGAATAAATCCAATTGCCACCTACATCACTATTTTGCTCAAAACAGGTAACTTTTGTAAAACCCGCTTCAATCAGGTTTTTAACAGCAGTGATACCGGAACATCCGGCACCAATAATGCAAACAGATGGTTGATTCATGAATGATTATAATGTTGGTTGAATATTTTTTGATGCAAAGCCTTTTTGTGTCATTGCAATTTTTGAGTGTCAAAAACTGTCTTTTTTTAGCTACCTTATCGTCACCTTGAGAGGAGTTCCGGCTTTTAAATAATTATCAATCAATGAGGTATCCGGAACGTAGTCGAAGGGTTGGTTGAATTATCGCCGGTCGTGCTAACGGGCGACTTGTCCACTGTCACGACACGTATTATCAGGCAGAAGACAATTGACATAACTCTAGTCATTCCCCGCTATTTCCCGGAAATCCTTCGGATTCCATCACTCTGCGCATTTGGTTAAAATGCCGGAATTGATGACCCGGCATTGCCTGAAACCAGGTAGCCGCATTAAACCGTAAAAACGGGGTTATTGCTGATCTCGCTCTTATTTTCGATAAATCCAGTCCGTCGCTTTCTTCAATCAATCCAATAAACTCTTCTTGTAATGCCATAAATTCCTGCAAGGTGCGTTCTTTGTCTAACTCAGAATGAACCGGCTTATACACTCCGGGGGCTGGCATTGGTTTACCTTTCGCTCCGCTTCCTTTTAAAAACCAGGTACCAATTGAGCCCGCATAATATGGTGGTTCTCCGGTTATGTTCTTTTTCCGGCCTCGTTCAGTTGCTTTGGACAAGATTGGACTCATTTTATTGCCCGTAATTATCAAGTGCTCAAAACATTCAGCTATAGACCATTTTTTCGGAGAAGGTTTCCAGTTGAACTGCTCGTCAGTTAAATCTTTGGTGATTTCCTCGGCCATCCTCATACACTGATGACATTCAGAAATCCAATCTTCGGAGTTTTTTAATTTCATTTTTCCCAACTATTTGATGTTTGGACTGCAATTAAAGCATGATTATTGTTTTTTTGAAAGATGTAATATTTATCGTTCTTTTCAAACTGATTCCCGTATTTTTGCATCTCCACAATTTCTAAACCAAAACAGCCACATATCTCCATGACCGATTCATCAAAAGGCATTCTTAAAACAGTTTATGTCGTTCTTATTATTCTTGTTATAACTATGCACATGAACATTTCAGGTGTTAAGGTTTTTACGCTTTTTTTTGGAATATTCACTTCCCTGTCTGGCATTTTGACTTTCCTTACTGAACTTTGGAGATGGGCTTGGCGCTTTGTTTTTAATGTTCAGTTTATTTACATGATTGGGACTCTTATTATTTTATGGTTTGTTGGGTTGCCCATGCTCACACGGTATAAATTTATACAAGTTAAAACCACTCCGCTTTTAGCAATAGTGATAACGCTTTATCTGTTTCTTGCTTTGCGTCTTTTTAATGTGTTGCCATAAACTGAAGATGCAACAACTGCATGTTTTTTAATCAACATTGACAATAATAGTTTGGGGTTAAAAACGATTTAAGAATGATTTGGGTTTAGAAATCTGTCATCAGTTCATCCTGATATTCATCCCTAATTCAATAACAGTATGCCGTATTCCTGGAACCTGCCGTCAAAGGCACCACACGACTTTTACCTCTCGCTTGATGTAGATTCGTATTTTGATTTTGAGCACGAACCGGATAAAATCCCTGATTCGGGAATGATACGCCCGATTCCTTTGAAAGACCGAGATATTTTGGTACATATTTTTTTTAATGGAGATCCGGAAAATCCAGTTTTCAAAATTGAGTGCGAGGAACCTCTTGATGAAGCTGAAAAAGAGGATTGTAATCGTGTACTCGCCCGGATTCTGGGAACCGATCTAGACCTGAACCCATTATACGATCAGGCTAAAAATGACCCGCTTCTTTCTCCCTTATTTTCTGAATTATATGGATTGAAACGGATTAGTCGGGCCCATTTTTTTGAAGATGCCATGAACCGGATTATCATCGCGCAAATAAGCCATAAGCCAACTGCTAAAAAAATGGTGTATGGGGTGCGTCAGGCGCATGGAACCCGACTTGAACATAAAAATGGAGTGGTAAGCGCGTGGCCGCGTCCCGCGCAATTAATTGGTGTTGATCCGATGAACCTGAAGCAACACGGTTTGTCACTCCGCAAAGGCGAATATATTGTGGGATTGGCACATGAGGTGGTCTCCGGCGAACTCGATGTAGCTGCTCTTGAAGATGAAGCTCCCATGCAATTTTATAATCGGTTACTTGAAATCAGAGGCATCGGGCCAACCACGGCGCAGGACTTAATGCTCATGAGAGGCCGCACAGATGGTATTTTCCCCAGCCGCATGGAAAAGGAAGAGGAAAAAGGGCTGCGAAAATGGATTATCCTTTCCTACGGTGGCGACCCTGACACAACCGATGAATCAACCTATAAAACTATGATTCGCCACTGGAAAGGCTATGAAGCAATGGCTTTGGAACACCTGTATGTCAGCTGGATTTTATCTGAAAAAAAACGACGAATGAAACAGCGGTAATCAGCACACTTTTTTGTACCTCAATGATTGTAAAAGTTAGATAGAAACCGTATATTTAGAGTCTTTGAAATTTTGGATTAAGCGAGAGTGGTGGAATTGGTAGACACGCTAGATTTAGGATCTAGTGCCGCAAGGCTTGGGGGTTCGAGTCCCCCCTCTCGTACCATTTTTTGTACATTTGATCATTCTAATCCCATCCTTACGTGAATATATCGGTTGAAAACCTAAGTACTGTCGATAAAAAAATTATTCTTGAAGCTGACAGTTCAGATATCGAACCTAAAATAACCAAAGCTCTCCGTCAATATAGCAAAACCATGAATTTTCCTGGTTTCAGAGCAGGAAAAGCTCCAATGTCGCTGGTAAAAAAGCGAATAGGTAAAGAAGTGGAAGGCGAACAAATTGATAAACTAATTCAGGATGTGTTTCAGGAAACTATTGTTCCAGAGCACAAACCGATTGGAGAGCCTGTTGTTGAGAAAATGGACTATACCGATGGTAAATTATACGTGGAGTTTCTGATTGGCGTCTCTCCTGAAATTGAATTGGTTGATCTTTCCACTGTAGAGATTGATAAACTGGTTCATGATGTAACGGACGAAGAGGTTGAAAAAGAATATACTTTTTCAATCCGCCGCCATAGTGAATGGAAAGAATCGGATGAGCCGGCCACTGCCGATAGTAAAGTCACCGTTGATGTGGTTAAGTTGGATGATGAGGGAAACCCAACAGCCGACCACGACCATGACCTCGAATTAGACCTTTCGAGTGAACAAAATAAAGAATATGCAGATGCATTATCCGGTAAAAAACAGGGCGAAGAAGCCACCATTACGATTGATGAAGACGGCGAGAAAGCAGTTTACACAGCCACTATAAAAAAAGTCGAAAATCAGGTACAACCGGAATTGAATGAAGAGTTTTTCAAAAAAGCCAGCCGTGATGCCGCAACAAATGAAGAGGATTTTAAAAATTACCTGAAAAATCAGATTCAAAATTATTTTGATCAGACATCAGATGATTTATTCCACGATAAAATTGCCGGAGCGCTTATTGACAAACACGATTTTGAAGTTCCAAAAAGTATTCTGAATGAGATTTTAAAAAATAGAATACAGGCCTTGAAGAGCGAAAACGACAATAAACTTCCCGATGATTTCAATCAGGAAGCCTATGAAGAAGAAAACCGAGAGTCCATACTAAAAGAGGCAAAGTGGTCCTTCCTGGTGACTAAGCTCATGGATAAATATCCTGAAATTGAAATTAACTCTGAAGATGTTGACGCCTTTTTTGAAACGGAAGCAGCAAAAATGGGGCTTCCGGCCGAAATGCTTAGAAATTTCTACTCTTCTCAATCCTCTCAAATAGAAAATTTGAGAATGAGGATAAGAACAAATAAATTGTTTGCTAAGTTAGCTGATGAAGTAACCGCTGTTGAGCTCGACAGAAAAACGTTTGAAGACAAATACAGCAATAAAAATAACGGATAAACAGATATTTTTTATGACCACTCCTAAACAACCTATTTTTGATCAGGCTTCCTTAGACGGTGCTGAACATTTTCAGAGTAATCTGATTCCCATGGTAATTGAAACCAGCAGCCGTGGCGAACGTGCTTACGATATTTATTCACGTCTGCTTAAAGACCGCATTATTATTCTCGGAACACCTATCAATGATTCAGTAGCTTCAAATATTGTAGCTCAAATACTTTTCCTTGAGTCGGAAGACCCCGACAAAGACATCAACCTGTACATCAACAGTCCGGGTGGCGTTGTTTCTTCCGGAATGGCTATCTACGATACCATGCAGTATGTCCGTTGTGATGTGGCTACTACTTGTATCGGAATGGCAGCCTCAATGGGAGCTGTATTATTGACAGCCGGAGCCAGAGGTAAACGTTCTGCCCTACCCAATGCTCGTGTTATGATTCACCAGCCATTGGGCGGTGTTCAGGGGCAGGCAAGTGACATTGAAATTGAAGCCAGAGAAATTCTTCGACTAAAAAAATCACTTAGCCAAATTATTGCGGATCACGCCGGAAGAACACTTGAAGAAGTTATAAATGACTCAGACCGAAATAAATGGATGAGTGCCGACGAAGCGAAAGAATACGGTTTGGTTGATAAGGTAATGGCAAGATCTGTTGCAAAAAAATCAGATTCTTAATACATCCACCCTCAGAAATTTAGATTATGAGTAACGGGAATAAAAAGAAAGATAACATAAACTGCTCATTTTGCGGACGTTCATCCAGTCAGGTTAACAGTATGGTTGCCGGACCTGATGTATATATTTGTGATTATTGCATTGCCGATGCTGGCGCTATCGTTAAAAGCGATATGACCAACAAAAGTGAAAAACGTGCGGCAAATTATAAGCAAATTCTCAAACCCGTAGAAATAAAAGCCAAGCTCGATGAATATGTTATCGGTCAGGAATATGCTAAAAAGACGCTTTCCGTTGCTGTTTATAATCACTACAAGCGTATAAATTCTTCAACAATTGGCTTGGGTGGCGATGATATACAAATTGAGAAAAGTAATATTTTACTACTCGGCCCAACCGGTTGTGGCAAAACTCTGCTTGCCCGTACACTCGCTCGCCTTATAGATGTTCCGTTCACAATAGCCGATGCAACTGCACTTACCGAGGCGGGTTATGTAGGAGAAGATGTGGAAAGTATTCTCGCCAATTTACTACAATCAGCGGACTATGATGTAGAACGCGCTCAAAAAGGTATTGTTTATATAGATGAAGTGGATAAAGTAGCACGTAAAAGTGATAATCCATCCATCACGCGAGATGTTTCAGGCGAAGGTGTTCAACAGGCCTTGCTTAAAATATTAGAAGGAACTGTAGCCAATGTACCACCCAAAGGCGGTCGCAAACATCCCGAACAAAATTTCATCAAAATTGACACCAAAGATATACTTTTTATATGCGGTGGTGCTTTTGCAGGTTTGGATGAAGTGATATCACGACGCATGTCAACAAGTTCTATGGGATTTCACACACAGGATCAGGTTAAATTCGATAAATCAAATCCTGAGATCTTTACCTTTACCGAACCTGAAGATTTACAGAAATTCGGATTGATACCTGAGTTGATTGGACGTTTACCGGTTATCTCGGGGTTGCACGAATTATCCCGTGAAGCGTTAGTTGATATCCTCGTGAAACCCAAAAATGCACTTATTAAACAATACCAAAAGTTATTTGAATTTGAAGGTGTTGAATTGATTTTCGAGGAAGATGCACTCGACTCGGTTGTAGCAAAAGCCCTATCACGCAAAACCGGCGCTCGCGGGCTGAAGTCTATTCTGGAAAAGTCTATGCTCGATATCATGTTTACGTTGCCTACCATGCGGAATATTGAGCGTTGCACAATAACGAAAGCTACTATAGAAAACGAAGCGCCACCAAACTACGAAAAGCGAAAAGCATCAGCATAGGTTGATGCAGAGATTATTGGTATCTATATAAGAGGCAACACACCTCGTTTTTTAAAAAGAATTTGTGGCTTGTTTTATTTCGAGGTGCTGGGAATTCGGGTGTCATCCCTGAAACGCCCCTTTGGTCGGTTTCTATACTTCAATACAATTTGGCGTTATCAGGCTTAAAGTACCGAGCGCTTCCTAAAATTAAAGGTTTTCAGCAGGGGTTTGCGGGATTACCTACTTATACGTGTTTGAAAACTTGAAGCCATAAAATCCAGCATATCAATAAAAACAAGCCATAATGTCCTTTGCTACCAATACAGCAACATGCTATCTTTAAATATGAGTTACTACAATAAAAAACCGGTGGCCATCGGAGATTTAATAAAATCCTATATAGATAAATATCCTCGTAAAAAAGAACTTAAACGTGGTATGGTTTTATCTGTTCTCCCTAAAGTTGCCGGTAAACAGATTAATGAACAGATCATAAATGCATGGTTCAGGGAGGATACCCTGTGTCTGAAAGTTTCAAACCAATCCTGGCGTCAGGAAGTTCACATGCAACGGTATGCTCTTATGCAGCGATTAAATAAAGAAGTCAGAGGAAATATTATCAGGGAAATTGTTGTCTATTAGTGTATTTTCAACAAGTTCAGTCATTCAAAAAAGCCGAATAACATATCTATGCGCATCATTGAAATAATCAGAGAAAAGCTTAATCTTCCTGCTACTTCTCCAAAATCGGATGCGAGTAATTTTCATCGTGGAGAAAAAGCTTTCGTATTTATAGCAGCTTATATTATTGCTCTGGTGATGTGGGCCATGATCAACTTAGACAGAGATTTCAGCATGGATATAGAACTTCCTGTTTTATACGGAGAATTTCCTGAAGACAAAGCTCCTGTACAGCGTTTACCAGAATATGTCCGCGCATCTGTTTCAGGTGAGGGCTGGAAACTTCTGAATCTTTATGGCAGTACGCCGCGAGTGGCCATAGATATAAATGAAGAAAGAGTTGATCTTCATAACTTTGTGCAAACGCAAATGGCAAATCAATCGGGTCTTACAGTCGGACAAGTTTCACCATCTTCTATACAAATCAGACTTGAAGATAAAATAAGCAAACGGGTTCCAGTTGAGCCTCAAATTAATATTGAATTCCGGAGGCAATTTAATATGGTGGGCAATCCTAATTTAACCCCGGATAGTATCACCGTTACCGGAGCCATTTCACTTGTTGAAGATATTGATGCATGGCCTACAAAATCACAAAACTACGATGACCTTAATCAGCCTTTGGATATCGTACTTGAATTGGAGGAGCCTTCCGATTTAATCCGTATTAGCGATGAACAGATACATTATGCTCTGAATGTTTCTGAATTTACTGAAGGTGAAATCAGGGTGCCACTTTTAATACGTGGTGGAGAAGAAAGCCGTAATTTTTCCCTTTCTCCAAGCTCGGTATTGATTAAATACAATATCCCAATTGGGCAGTATAGTGAGGCTCTGGATAAAATGTTGTTTGATGCTTTTGTTGATTTTAATGATATCAGTAATGACGCATCAGGGTTTGTAACACCAAATGTTGAGCCACTTACAGATGAATATGAGGTAAGCATCCGTTCCATACAACCTCAAAGAGTATCCTATTTCCAAATTATACAAAACTGATTTTTCACCATTTACACCGGTTTCGTATTGTCCTTACTTTTCAAACTGTCATCTTTTATGCCATACTGTTTTGAAAAGGTTCGAGTGCTTCCTCAACCGATTTCACATCGCCGGAAAAGCTCAATATTTTAAGTATAACTTCATCAACCAGAATATCCGGGCAAGATGCACCGGACGTAATGGCAATTTTAAGTGGCTTTTTATCAACAGGAAGCCAATTCTCAGTAGTAAGAATTTCTTTTGACCATTGATTAAAATGATGAATCTCATTTTTTGATTTAATATCGGTCACATCTCGTACATGAAAGGTTGAAAATTTATTCTCAAGTAATTCAACCAAATGCATAGTATTTGATGAATTAAACCCACCCACAACAACCGCTAAATCTGCTTCAGCTTCTAAAAGACCGATTGTAGCAGATTGGTTTTCATTTGTGGCATAACACAATGTATCTGAGGTATCAGCAAAGTGCTCGTTTATGTTATCTTCTCCATATTTTTCAGCTACAGCATCTTTTAGAATGGCCATGACCTCTTTCGTCTCAGTAGCCAGCATGGTGGTTTGGTTAATTACACCAAATTTTTCCATATCTGTTAAGGGATTGAAACCTTCCGTACATTTGTGGCTGAAATAGATTTCAAAATCGGTTAATGGACGTTTTCCGAGCATAATATCTGCCAAAATATGCGCTTCCTCCGGATTCAGGACAACCACAACCGGAGCTATTGCTGCGCTGTGTGAAAAAGTAGCCCTTGTTTCTTCATGTGTGTGTTTTCCATGCACAACCAACGTGTTCTCTTTTTTCCCAAGCTGATTTCCACGCTTCCAGACTTTTTCCACAAAAGGACAAGTTGTGTCATATTGATATGGATTAATTCCCACTGCTTCTAACTCTTTCTGTATTTCAAGAGTGGTACCAAATGCCGGAACAATCACAATATCATCGGCTTTTAATGATTGAATAGGAATTATTGGCTTACCGTTCGTCTCGAATAAAAAACGCGCGCCTTTGCTTAATAAATCGTTATTTACATTGGGGTTGTGAATCATCTCACTGAGCAGATAAATATTCTTTCCGGGATTTTCTGCTACCGTTCTGTAGGCTATATCTATCGCATTTTCAACACCGTAACAAAACCCGAAATGTCGCGGCACTAAAAACTGAACAGCTCCAAAATCGACAGTAGTAGGAGTTGTATCTTTTTTTCTTGGATCCAAAATCTGACGTGATTCCTTAACCTGACGGATAATATCAGATTTATACATCTCCGGTATGTTAAATTTTTTTGCCATTATTTGATTGAAAGATTAATTATAGGAATGTGAACGATGGGATTTTTTATGTTGAAATTTCTTATAAAACAGGTGAAAATAACAGAACATTCACGCTTTAAAGTGATTTTTAGTTCTCTCAGAAAATTTAAGAATATAAAATATATAACGACTCAATTCTCAACCTTTTGAACATCAGCGGTACCCAATCGCACTCCCACCAACCGGCTTACGCCTGTTTCCTGCATGGTTACACCATACATAACTTCTGATTTATCCATCGTTTTTTTGTTGTGCGTAATCACAATAAACTGCGTATCGGAACTGAATTGTCTTATAAGCCCGGTAAACCGTTCCACATTTGCATCATCAAGAGGTGCATCAACTTCATCGAGAATACAAAATGGTGAAGGTTTCACCAGATATATTGCAAATAACAATGCAATTGCCGTGAGCGTTTTTTCACCTCCGGAAAGTTGCTCAATATTAGATGGACGTTTACCGCGCGGTTTAGCTATAATTTCCACCTTATTATCAAGCGGGTCGTCTGATTTATCCTTTAACAATAAATCACAAAAATCATCTTCCTGAAACAACATGCTGAAAACGCGTTTGAAATTTTCCCTTATTTTGGAAAAAGTGGAGCTAAAACGCTCATTAGCAGTTTTATTAATCTCTGATATGGTTTCTCGCAGTTTTTGTTCAGCTTCATACAAATCATTTATTTGCTTTTCATAAAACTCAAGGCGTTCCTGCTCTTCCTCATACTCCTGAATAGCGAGATGATTAACCTCCCCTATCGACTTTAGGCGCTCTTTCAGATTTGCGATAGTTGATTTAGCCGCGTTAGGATCTGTCTCATCATCAAACGTTTCTTCAATTTGCTCAATCATTTTACCGTAGGTTTCCCACACGTAATCAAGTAAAATTTTGGATTGCATGTCTAATTTCGACTGCTTGATTTCTAACTGATGAAGCAGTTCCGTATTTACTTCACGCTTACGCTGCACTTGCCGTAAATTTTCCTCAATTGCGCGGATTCGTCCACGGTGACGCTGCGCACTTTCTTCGGCTTCATCTAATGCTACATTAGATTGTTGCTTTAAAGCCTGATACTCTTCCACGCTAATTTCAAGCTCTTCTGTTTGGGTGGTGAGCGTTCGAATAACCTCCCTGCTGCGTTTAGCCTGTTCAGCTCGTTGGTCTAAACGCTCTTTTATCATGCTTATACCTGTTTCCGACTGCTCCATTTCCCTTTTGTAACCATCCGCTTCTGAACGCAATCGTTGTTCATTTACCCGGGCGTCATTCATCGATTGCTGACAACGTTGCAACTGCGCTTCCTGATCCCGCAATTTGCTTCTGTACGTCAATTGATCTTCAATAATTTCCTCTAACCGTGAATTAAAGTGATCCATTTCAGGAATAAGCGATTGCAGCTCCTCTCTTGCAGTTTCCGTCTGTTTCGCAATATGCTGTTCGCGTTCCTTTATTTCCTTCATATTTCGCTCGAACATATTTCGTTGTGACGCAATGGTATTTCGTTGTTGTTCCGCTTTACGATAAGCCGACTCCGCTTCCTTTAGTTGCTGATTAGCAGACTCTTCACTTAGTGTTTCCTGCTTTTTGCGAAGAGATGAAAGCTCATGTTGTGTTTCGGAAATCTTTGTTTCGGTTTGAGATATTTGCTCTGATAAACCGTTTATCCGATCTTTCAAACCAACCCTGATACCAATATTTTTTTGCTTACTACCGCTTCTGATAACCCCTGAATTTGAAATTACATCACCATCAGTTGTTACACAGGTAACAGATTCTTTTTTAACCCGATTCAATCCATCTGAAATACCATCAACAAGACAAACCGAACTGAGAAGTATATTCTTTAGGTTATCAAATTGAGCATCGCATTTAACCTGATGTGCCAATGAGTCTTTGTGAACAACAGGTTGAATGGACTCCAAAAAATCGAGGGGGATAATGGCTGCGCGCCCTTTTCCGGCATCTTTCAGTTTTTTAAATGCGATTTGAGCGTCCGCTTCATGATCCACAACCAAAAAATTGCACGCCTCTCCGAGAGCGGCTTCCAAAGCCACAGCTACATCGGTTTGGGAAGAAAGCAGGTTGGTAACCACATCTAATAAACCAAACTCTTGCTTAAACTGAAGCAGATATTGAACACTTCCCGGAAAGGCGTCGTGTGAATGGGCTATCTGTTCCAATAAATCGCGTTCAGCCGTTAAGGAATCCAAGCGACTCAACAGTTCCCTATGCGAATCTTTTGTATCATTTATGGTTCTCTCTAATGATTTTCGGGCATCGCGTACTTCCTGCAATTCGATCTCAGCATCTTCCCTTCTATCCTTGAGTTTCTGTAGATTATCAGCAAGCAGTTCAAGGTCTTTTCCGGAGATAAACAGCTGTTCATCCAGGTCATCCCGTTGTTTTTGCAGACGCGTCAGGTCTTCTTCCGCACTCTCACAACGCGACTCCAACCGAATTTTAGTCGATCGAACTTCCGTTAACTGCTTGTTTATACTCTCCTGTTCTTTCACTAAATTACCAACTTTACGGCGAAGTTCGCTTACCTGCACATCCACTTCTTTCCAAGTAAGCCGATGTTTTTCCAACTCCTCAGCTGCATGGTTCAGAGCTTCATTTCTCTCCTTCAGCGTGTTTTCAGCAATGGCCTTACGGCGTTTTTGTTCAGTGATATCATTTTCGGCTTGCGTAATATCAGCTTCAAAATTCAGAATTACCTGCTGTTCGTTTTTCTTTTTTTCCTGATTAATACGAATTGTGGTATCCGTTTCACGAATCTTAGCCGCCAATTGATTTACCTGACGCTGTGCTTCTGTAAGTGCAGATTCCTTTTCAACTAATTTTTCCCTGGCGATACTCTCCTCTTGCTCAAGTCCTGAAAGTTCCTGTTGCAAGTCTTTTTTCTCTTTCTCCGCTTTTACCAATGATTCATTAAGGGGCTGTAATTCTTGTTGAATACGTTCATACTCAAACCGATTCCAGGCTAAATCGAGGTGTAGCAGCTGATCGCTGTATTCTTTGGCACGCTGCGCTTTTTTTGCCTGTAATTGCAGTGATCGCACTTTTTTTCGTATCTCAACTAAAATATCTTCCACTCTGACCATGTCGGCCATGGTTTCATCGAGTTTGCGCAAGGTGTGTTTTCTTTTTTCCTTGTATCGGGTAACACCGGCAGCTTCCTCAAACAACCTTAATCGGTCATTATTTTTATCGTTCAGAATTTCTTCAACCATTTTCAGCTCAATCACTGAATAGGCGCCGGGCCCCATGCCCGTATCCATAAATAAATCTACAATATCCTTAAGCCTGCAAACCGAATTATTCAGTAAATATTCACTTTCCCCTGAACGATACAGGCGACGTGTAATTATTACTTCAGAAAATTCAAGGGGTAAAATGCCAAGGTTATTTTCAATGCGAACAGAAACCTCGGCCATGCCCAGTGCTTTTTTGGTAGCCGTTCCATTGAAAATGACATTCTGCATGGCAGATGAGCGTAAAAGGCTGGCGCGTTGTTCTCCTAAAACCCAACGTAAAGCATCAACTATATTTGATTTGCCACAACCATTTGGTCCTACGATAGCCGTAATTCCACTATCGAATTTTACACTCGTTTTATTAGCAAAACTTTTAAATCCATGTAAATCTAATTGAGAAAGATACATGTAATAGATTCAATACTCGCCATTACCTGAGATTCCAGATAAATGATTCATTTTAAAATAGTGATAAAAAAATAAAGGCCGGTTAAACACATGCCGGCCTTATATATTTACAGGTTTCCTGAATTAAATACTGGTTATTTCAGATTCTTTTTGAGTCAAAAGTTCATCAATTTTAGTGATGTGCTTATCAGTCAGGGTCTGAACGTCCGTTTCCGCATCAAAGCGAGAATCCTCTGGAAGAGAATCTTTTTTCACTTTGGCTTTGATATTATCATTTGCATCGCGCCGGCTGTTTCGAACACTTATTCGTGCTTTTTCTGCCACATCCCGAGCTACTTTAACCAATTCCTGACGTCGCTCTTCTGTGAGAATAGGCAGGGGAATGCGAATCAAATTTCCGTCATTACTGGGATTTAATCCCAAATTTGAACTATGAATGGCACGTTCAATGGCCGGAATCACTCCTTTATCCCAGGGCTGAATAACAAGCAGACGTGGTTCAGGAGCTGATATATTTCCAACCTGATTTAAAGGTGTAAGTGAACCGTAATAATCAATTTTGATGCCATCGAGCAACGAAGGGGATGCTTTTCCGGCGCGAATGTGATTAAATTCCCTTTTGAGAAAATCGACAGCTTCATCCATTTCCAGACTGGCTGTGTCGTAATATTCTTGTAATTCCTGCAACATACCGTTTTAGTTTTAATTCATTATGTATGAGAATGGTCTAAATCTTAGAACCCGAATCAATTAACAGCTCCAAAAAAGAGTTGATACTCAGATTTTCATGTTTTTGATTTAGCTGTACCAAAGAAGCCAAATATACTATTTTCAACTGAAAATCGCTTGAACAAAGTAAAGGATGTTTATAAGTAAAAAATCAACGCATAGGTTCAGCGCCTCAGGCGCGAACGGGCTCAAATAATTGAACCAATACACAAGTGCACAAATTTTTTATTAAAGCATCACAACAAAGACATGTCAAACTTGTGAAGCATTATTTTTTGATTTCAACGACAATCTTTCCAAAATGCCTTCCCTCACCGAGATATTGAATCAACTCAGGGATTTTATCGAATTCGTAGGGACCATCAACAACCGGTTTTATGTGTCCCTGTTCCACAAGTTCAGAAAGCTGATCTAACCCTTTATTTGGCTTATGAAAGAGTACCTTCAGTTTTTTGCCGGTAAAAAGGGATATTAACGGACCGATCAATGCTATTTCGAGCAAACGGTACATCGATCCCCCAACGGTGATATACCGGCCATTTTTTTTGAGGGCACGGGCATATTTAAATATCGATTTATATGATTTAGTATCAAGGATAAGGTCATATTTTTCTCCGGTGGCCGTGGAGTCCGTTTTTCTATAATCCTTTACGCTATTAAATCCCAGTGATTTCATGAGATCAAGTTTTTCGTCACTGTCAACGCCGGTTACATTTAATCCATCATAGGATTTCAGGATTTGAATGGCCAGGGTACCGACTCCGCCTCCGGCTCCATTAATCAGGACATTCTCTCCTGATTTTACATTTCCCATCTCCACAAGTCCCTGAAGAGCGAGCAGGCCGGCATGTGGCACCGCAGCGGCATCATTATGACTGATGTTTGAAGGTTTTGGAGATAATGTTTGTTCTGGTACACAAACATATTTGGCAAATCCGCCGAAACCGCATTCTGACAGATCGCAGTAAACCTCATCACCAATTTTAAAGGAACTCACTTTACTACCCACCGCTTCGATCTTTCCGGAGATGTCCACACCGGGAATAATTATGTTTGGTTTTTTCAGGCCGGAAAACAACCGTATCACAAATGGTTTACCTCTTATCAAACCCCAATCCCAATCATTGATAGAAGTTGCGTGAATTTTCACCAGTACTTCTCCGTCTGTGGGAATCGGTTTTGGAGCTTCCCCAACCTCAAGATGATTTGGCAGGCCGTATTTCTTTAAAACTATGGCTTTCATCAGGTTATTTTTTTGGGGAAGGATGACGCGCACCTTGGCTGAACTTACGCTTACTATGACGATTTACGAGTACAGGCGAAGATAAGTTGTCATTTAAAATGATTAATCTGTTTGGTTTGTTTGCAGGTTTATCTGTCACATAGCGACTGAGTTCACCCACCCTGAGCGGCGACATTTTAGTCGTCCGATACCGACTCTATCATTTTAAGAAATCGGGCGACTACCTGCCGCCCGTAGATTGGCTGGCAGTACTGGTACTTTTTTTTGAATGGCTTGCCATATTTGAAGTTGGCCTTCATGAGTAGCGCCTGAATCACTTGAAGCTCATCCGTGGTATTGGCTATCGGACTTCATCGCCTTTATTGTAGCGCTTCCAACCTTCGTTGAGTTTACGCTGTATATTCTGACTGCGCATATAGCCGTTCCGATTAAAGAACCATGCAAGTTTACGGGCGATGGATTTCGGTGGTTTTGGTAAGGTCGATTTTTTATTCATAGAAAGCCTAACTCGAAAAGTTGGTCTGATTTTATCTCTATTATCATTGGATTTACCGTTCTATATCGGTCTGACGTTTGTGTAGTATGGTAACCATTCATGAATATAAGCAACAATGGCTTAAACGTCAGCAGGTATCCGCCGGTTGGCGAACCGTGAAGCGCAATGCTCGATACTCCATACAGATCCGTCTTAATCCGCATTGCATTACTGTTATTCTCAATTGCACCTTTCAGGAATTGAACAAATTCTTCCGGATTGACAGGAGTAACTATATTCCTTTTTGTAGTTATGACCACGGTTTTACTACGATGAGTTGCATAGGCTGAATAATGACTCAATATCCTGTTCTTGAAACGACCAATATATTCAAAAACACCCCCAATAACCTTCATACGTACTGAGCCGATCCCTTCATTTGGTTTGAATTTTTCACTTTTAATCTCTGATAATAAAATATCTTAACCAGCCCAGACGAAGAATTCTGAGTATCCGTTTTGAATACTTATATCATTGAGAAACTATTTGTTTACTTAAAACCAGGCATTACAAGCTGGTAAATTATGGCTTAAAAAGCGCTGCGTTCAGCACAGACCAGAGATGAATAATCCAACCCAATAAAAAAATCCATAAAACAGCGGTAAGTACAAACATAAAAATTGCCAGAAGCAAACGTCCTTGAAGGAGTTGCCCAAGACCCGGAATAAAAAAACTGCAAAGTGCGGCGATTACGTTGCCACCTGAACCCTGACCAGCCATAGTAATAAAATTTAGTTAAGCATTTAGAATGTGCGATAAAATAACGTACGGTGGTTTTAAAAAAAAGTTCTGCACAGGGATGTTTCACAAACCCACTGACTCGTTTTGTTTGAAGCTCTCATCCTTCCATTTGCAGTCACAGAAGCATCATACTACCAAGTCCCAAGAGGTAAATCATTGGCAGAAAAGAATATTTTATAACTTTCTCTACATTACTTATAGTTCGCATGCACAACTTTTTCACTTTTGTCTAATGTGATAATACATTGATTCCTAACAAAAAAGAGTCGGCTACTGAATACAATAGTGGATCCGTTTACATCAGTTTTGTGTGTATAGCTGGAGAGGTTAGCTGTTTCCAGTTGCCTGATTACATTAGATTTCGTTTCACCTGCCGAGAAATTTCCGCATAGATAGTAGATTTCATCTTTCCCCGTTTTCCAGAATATTGTGAATACAGTAATAAAAGCAGCCGTAATTAAAAGGCTGATAGAGAGTTTTTTATTTTTCAGCATCATCCTGATTCTATCAGATATTTTTTTAATTATAACGACCTTGTGTTTGTGCTTCGGTGCGACCATGCGTGAATATAAGCAAATTTATTTACACTTCAGCAAGGAAATTATTTACTAAGTTATTGTTTCTATTGACTATAAATTGATAATTGAAAGCGGAAGATTCACTGTAACTTCATAAAATAACAAACCGGAATTATCGTCCCATCTGGCTTCACTTCGATAGCTAATTCCCGTCATATTTACAGAAAAGTAGCTATATTCCAGCCCAATACCCCAGCTTTGTCGAGATCTCACCCATAAATCAGCACCGGACAACCTGCCGTATTGAACTGATAGTATTTCCAAAATTGTAACCTTCGCTCCTAAACCTAACGATATTTGATCGTTTGCATTTACCTTTTCATTCGGATTATCTCTTAATTCAAAAGAGTCCCAGTTAGTAAACAAATCTCTAAAACCATTTCCACTATCACCATTAAGTGCTGGCATACGCGTGAAATACTTGTTTAAACCGGCGTACACACCAGCAGTAACCCAGCTTCGTCCTCTCCATTCATCTTTTGTTGTTGCACTCAGACCGGATGACCAGCTTAATTGGCCAGCCTGAGGGGAATATAATTCCTTTGGCCACACATCCCGCTCATACTTATGATAATTACCTATATTATTCAGGGAAAGACCGGTTTCCGGTTGAAAGATAAATCTACTCGTCTTGAAGCTTGTAGCATAGTATAAGCCAAAATCAAAAGACAGACTATACTGTTCTTGTGAAGGTTGCCCCCCAAAATTAGTATGATTTATAACTTCAGGAAGAGAAGACCTATTTATCCCCGTGCCAATACCAATTGACAGCGTGCTATTCATTTGATAGCCGGCATGCAGCCTGAATGTCTGAAACCTGTTGGTGCCCTGATCAAACCAAGTGAAATTAAAGTCCTCAGCTGAAAACGCAAACCAGAACCGATGATCTGTAAATGACAGACCGAAGTTACGTAATTCAGGATTATATCCGGCTGCATCAAAATTAATGGAATAAGGATTAGCGGTGCCAAGATTTGATCGAAATTGTAGATGATTCTTCCTGCCACCAACGGCGGGATTAATAAAGTGTGTCAACGCTGCATTCGACATCGCCAAAGAGGACGTCTCATGAAGAAATAATTCATGCTGCCAACTAAACGAAGAGCTATAGTGCTGCGAGTACCCAATACTAACAAAGAGCAAAAAGATGCAACTGCCAATCCATACTATTTTGAATGTGATTATACTTTTCGGTTTTAACATACCAAAGTGGGGTTTGTTTTAATGAATTTTGAGCTACCTAATAGCCCCTCGTTTTTACGATAGAGCTGGATAATAAGTAAATGATCGGAATAACGGTTGAGATACTCAGTATAAATACATTGTAACGAATCGACAAATAAGCTGAGCTACACCCATCTGTAAGATAAAACGAAAAAAGTCAGCAGCAATTGATTGATACAGAATATTAAGGTACATTTTTGTGCTCGCTTAGAAACTCCCAGGCAAATCGCGCACCCTCAATATCGCGGTTTTGCGGACCGATACGCCGCTCTATAAAACGCGGAATCTCATGTTTGATTGATGGCATGATATGGCCTCCGCCTTCTACCCGGCAAAATCTTAAGATAGTTTTGCTCGAATCATCCGGGACGGGATCATCTTCACAAATAATAAAGCTGTCGTCATCCGGATCTCTGTCAGGCAGTGACGTTTCAACACGCTCTGATGGATTCACATTGTTGACCTCAGCCCACATATCACGGGTTGTGGGAGCGGAGAGATATGTGCCGCGCTCAGTACTACCTCCCGCGAAGAGTGCGATGGGGTCAGCAGTACCATTTACCATTAAAACAGGTATGGGACCAGATGGATCATCACAAATGGTATCTTCAAAAAGGTTTGCAATGAAGACGGCAACTGCTGCAAACCTATCCGCGTGCTCAATCGCCAGCCTGTAAGCCATCCCTCCCCCGTTGGAAGAACCGGTTGCATACAATCTGTATGGGTCGGATTGGAAACGAGACTCAGCCCAGTGGGTCAGCTGAGTAATAAACCCGGCATCATCGGCATCTGATTGTGTAACAGGATGTTCAGCCGGGGGCCTGCAATCGTTCCATATCTGCTCATCGCCCTCCGCAGAGCCGGTGTCGATATTAGTGCCGTTTGGAACAACCAACAAAAACTTTTCCTCTTCGGCTACATTTGGCCACTCTTGTGTACCACCCGCATTGGGACGAAAAATAGCATCCATACTTTGCGTTCCTCCATGCAGCAAAACGACGACAGGAGCATTTGGCGGAAGTTCTTCCGGAATATAAAAACGAAACACGCGCTGCAGGCCATCGTGCTCAAGTGTTCCCTCATGCCATCCCGGCTCATCGCTGTCTTCAGGTAGTGGATTAATACCAGAAGAAAAACTACATGATGTAAGTATCAATGGCATTAATAGAATTAATATGTATCTCATAGATCAAGAATCATGATATCGTTTAAGATTTGCTCGAATTTATATTAGCATTAAGGTAAAACAGTTTGTCGTTTTTACCTGACATACATACCAAACCGCAAAGAAATTACCATATTAGGTAATAAACCTTTCCCTGAATACAAGAAGCGCGGGACATACAAACGGATTAAACTATCTGAATTGCCGGGCGATAAGTCAAGTTAGGGTAATAATTTTGTGGTATAGCTGTTCTGAAAAAAAGCAACGCGGCTAAGTCATTGAATGTAAGTAACTAACCGCAATCGCATCCGCTTCTTTTTTTAGTTACGGAGCGAATCCAATCAAAGTTTTCATCAAGTTTTCCGGAAATTGACTGGATAGGGTTCTTCAGAAAATTCTCAATACTCCCACGCAATTTCGATTCTACGACACGTGATAGGGTTTAGAAGAATATTTTCAAGCCGGGTTACCCAGCGAAGATTTTCTGGGCGATTGTTTTGACGGTTTGTATCTATATGGTCTACAATATGATGTTTGGAAGGTGGGTTTCCATGAAATACTGTTGCAACTATTCTGTGTACAACTTCAGAAGCTATAAGCATGTACCCATAATTATTAGGTTTTCCAAAAGTCCATTTATTATCATATTTACGCAAACGTTTACCTTCACAAGAATGACGTAATACTGCTCCGTTATCCCGAACAGAGTAACGTTCGTCTTTCTAAACACATTCAGTTTCTCGCTTAAAATCAATTAGATTTACTGTCACCTGACCTTCTTAATTAAATCTACTTTTGCGCCAAGTGCATTAGCAATTCTTGAGAGCACATCAAGTCCGACTGAGTATCGACCTCGTTCTATACGACTGAGATTAGCAGCATCAATATTCGCCAATTTGGCTAATACCTTAGCTTCCATCCCTATATTTTCGCGTAATTGTCGAATTCTTGTCCCAATGTGCTTGCGCTCTTCGCTACGATCACTACCATTATAATAAAATGAAAAGCCTGCTTTACCCATCATTTCCATTAAAACCCAATAAATCATGCTTGTTTTGTCATCAGAAAAGTTTTCTTCAAAAGAAGATGTTAGTAAGTGTGTTATTTCTCGTTGATCATCCTTTGAAACTGGTAAATAAGTTTTCAAAGTGAATGCCTCACCGTCAAGAGCAACCACATTAATGGTGGTGTTGTCTAAAAAAGTAACTTTTGTCATAGTTATCTTGGCTTTTTAAGATTAGTATTTACCCAAAAATACTAATCTTTTTCAAATTGGCAAATATACCAATTAACAATTGCCAAAGTCAGATCATTTACAGTTTCTACTCTTGCTAAATGTCATTCCATTTAACCATAATATGCAAAAAACAAATAAAAGGATTAGTAAAGCTACTACCCTATTAAACATAGGCGTAAATTAAGTACTATAACGGTCTGGCATTTCTGCTGCGGGACGACCATGACCGAAGTTAAGCAACTATGGCTAATACGTGAGCAGTGATCCGCCGGTTGGCGGACCGCGAAGCGTTATGCTTTGTTATTTGTATTACAGGTTACGACAAAGATTCCAAAATTGCTTTGGGTCTCTTTTCTGCAATCTTCAAAAGTACTTTTGCAGGCCCTTGAGGTTTACGCCTACCTTGCTCCCAGTTTCGAAGTGTTCCCACACTGATTCCAATGAGGGAAGAAAATTCATGCTGGGTCATGTTGTACTTTTCGCGGATTGCCGTAACATCAGGCTCTTCAATCATAGAGTACCTGGAAGGTTTACATTTACCTTTCCTAATGTCTCCGGCTTGTTTTACACTTTCGAGTAGTTCATTAAACATTTCATCGTTCATAACAGTTGTTCCTCAACCAATTGTTTCAGTTGTTTTAATTGATCTGCGGTGAGATCGTCCTTGTCACTCTTTGGATATGCATAGAGCATATAAATTTGACCATCCTCAGCGAAGTAGTAATAAATTACCCGGATGCCACCTCGTTTCCCACGCCCTGACCCGCCCCATCTCAGTTTTCGGATGCCACCGCTTCCTTTAATAACATCGCCGAATTCTGGCCTAACTGACAACTGTAATTGAAGCAGACGGTATTCCTCATCAGAAATTAACTTTTGGATCAGTTTCGTAAAAACAAAGGTTTCAAAGAACTCCATTAAGTAACGGTTTTGTTTTTAACAAAAGTACGCCAATGGCGCACAAATTACAACTGAATAATGAAAAGGAAGTTTAATTCAGAATCTCGAAAGAGGGTTAGCAAATAACGGTCTGGCATTTGCTGCGGGGCGTCTATGCCCGAATATAAGCAACAAAGGCTTACACGTCAGCATGAAATGCTTGAGATTATGGCAGAGCGACTACGAGTTTTTGAATAACGTTTCGCGTGTATGAGTAGTGGCAGAATGCGGACTTCTTTCCTGTCTAAACGCACCGCTCTAAATGGGGCATATTGTTTCATGATCCGAACGAAAACCGACATTACTTATACACGCTGTTACCAACAGTTATAATTCTTTTTTCACCCCTCTGGTTGCGAAAAACGAAGGTAGATATTTATCAATCAATTTCTCGCCATTCCAATCATCTTCGTAAAAATCGGTCATTTGAAATCCAGCATTTAGTTGTTCGCCTATCTGCTCTGTCAAGCTGTGACCAAATTCTAATGTTTCTTGATTTTTTATTAATTCATCACGTTTTTCTTTCGGCAATGAATTCAGATCTGAATATGGCTGAGGATAGATTAATTGAAAAGGATTAATGTCTTGGTCTAATTGAAAAATTATTGGATTAATCAACCCTGTCATTAATATTCCATTTGTCTTTAATACACGAAAACACTCTTCCCATATAGGTTTTAAGTTATCGACAAATACTACAGAACAAGGATTAATAACTATATCAAATGATTTGTCCGCAAATACTGACAGGTCTTTCATGTCTCCTTGAACTGTTTTGATATTAAGGTTGAATTCCTTGCTTACTTTCCTGTCTTGACTTAACTGGTTCTCCGAATTATCAAAAATAGTAACATCTGCTCCTAATGCTGCGAGAATAGGCCCTTGTTGTCCGCCACCAGATGCTAATCCAAGTATTTTTAATCCATTTAAATCTGGAAACCAATTATGGGGGACAGGTTTTGTTGGAGTTAAGACAATTCTCCAAAAACCTCTTTTAGCACTCTCAATATCATCTCTGGAAACAGGAATAGTCCACCGTACTTTATTCACAACATATCTATCCCAAACACATCTATTATACTCAGTAATATTCATCTCGTTAATCACTTTTACAATTGGTGGTAGCTTAGCTATATACGCAATAAACATTCACTTTACATGCCATTTCGAGAGTATAGACGAACATTAGTTGCTTTTTTTGTTGTTTGGAATTTTCAATTTGATTACCTGTATTCCTGCCTTGTAACGGGTCTGCGTTAGTGCTGCGGGACGATTATGCCTGAAAGTTAACCAAAAAATGCAAAATCGTCCGCTTGAAGCCCTTGATATGGCAGATCGATTATGTTTTTGTCGTAATGATTTGCGCATAAGAAAAGTGGCTTGCTTAAATGGACAAATTTTCGATAAAAGAGTCCGTTACAAAAAAATACTCAAAACTCTCGTTTCAGCACAGAATATCGCCATTGCTATTAGGCGCTGTTTTTGTGTCTTTATTTCTACGCTGACATTGGTTTCACATTGATTTGCCCGCCAATAGCTTTTAAGACTTTCATTATTGTTTCGAATTGCGGTTTTGAACCATCAGATAATGCTTTATAAAGACTTGGTCTGCTCATTCCAGTTTTTTCCGCAATTTTAGTCATCCCGATTGACTTTGCAATATGTCCAATTGCGATTATCAAATCAGAGCTGTCTCCATCTTCGAGAACGGTATTGAGATATTCAGCTATCATCTCTTCGCTGTCTAAATAGTCTGCTATGTCAAATTTAGTTGTTGTCATATTAATCATTTTTTACTCTGTTCCAGATTTTCTTCGCATTCTCGATATCCTTTTGTTGTGTCGATTTATCTCCACCAATTAGAAGAATAATAATTTTGTTGTCTTTTTCTTTAAAATATATTCGGTAGCCTTTAGCGTAATTAATTCTCATTTCGCTAATTCCACCTCCTACAGGTTTACAATCTCCAAAATGTTCATCTGTTTCAAGTTTTTGTATTCGGAAAAGTATTTTAGATTTTGCTCGAATATCTTTTAGCTTTCGAATCCACTTATCAAATTCAGTTGTTTTTTCGGTAATTATCATTTAATCATTGTATCCATTTGGATACAAAAATAAGCAATTTTTTTGATGATTGAAATGTTCAATTTGGTTAATGGTATTCCTGCCATATAACGGATCGGCATTTCTGCTGCGGGGCGACCAAGACAGAATTTAAGCAACCAGCGCTCACCCGTCAGCACGATTCGAAGAACCACGAAGCGCTACGCTTGATATAGCGCTAACGAATTCATGCCGATCACTGAGCTTTATGACAAGCATACGATGTCACAAACCCAGAATAGGCTCCGGAATGGATATTTCGCAACTCTGACGTAACTTCCGAAGAAAATTTTAGTCTTTTTTGACTACAACTTAGAAGGAGTTGGTCTTTTTTTTTGTTGACGGATCAACTTGACTTTCCCACCAAGTTTTTGCTCTTCTTCTTTGAAGAAAGCGTAAATCTTAGCCATGTCTCCACCAAAACGCTTGGAGATATCATCTCGCGCTTTTCTTACATCTGATATGATTGGGTCATCTTTCATATATTCAATATACAAATTCTTCGGGTGTTCAAATAACAGGAAGTTGGTAACCCTGGCTTTCTGCCAATATTTCTAGTTTTGAGCGAATTTCAGCATTAGCAATATGCTTAAAATTCCACGTTAATATGAAATCGAACTGATTCACACAGGCAATAGCGATGTGTAATGCATCGACTTCGGCGTTTAAAGGAAATGGAGTTTCTTTGATAAAAATGTCGGCTAATTCTTTGGCTTGAGGCGTTAATCCGACGATGGGTAATTTCCGGATTACAGAAAGTCGCTTTGCAACGGCATCGGGATCGCCTTTTGAAGCTTCTGCAATTACGGGTAAAGCCACAAACAAATGAAAGTCTTTACGTCGATTCTCCCACCACAAATTCGTTGTTTGCTGCCTTGCGGCATTGATTAAATTTGCTGAAGGCTTGCTCGTCAGATAGCTAAAAATGGTAGTTTCGACATAGATACGTTTTTTCATGCTAAAATTTACCAAGCATATTGATAATTACAAAGTGGGGCTTTGTACTAGCGCTATAACGGTTTGGCGTTTAATGGGCTTGGCCTTTAAAAAAACTAATGTGAGAAAATAATTACTGTGGCGCAACCACTTAATACGAAATCATGCCTTACGTGGCCAAGTCCCATTGAAACGCCTTGTTATGTTTCTGGTGATGCTAATTAATTTCTAAAATGACTTTCTTACCTAACGCTTTAGCATATTTGCGAAGTGTGGATAGTCTGATATCATCCGCATGATTTTCCATTCGTGAAATTACGGACTTTGTAGTGTTGAGTTTTTCTGCAATTTCAGATTGCGTTATTCCCATTTGCTCACGAGCCTGACGCAAAATGACACCAATTTTGAAGTTCAGATAACCATCTTCAAAGTTTGAAGCAAACTCAGGGCTACTTGCTTTTTTTTCATCGATAAAAATTTCCAGATCGTCTTTAACCATAACTATTTCCTCCTGTAGTAATCTTTTTTTCGTTCTTCAGCCAACATGATTTCCTGTTTAGGAACCTTATTCGTTTTCTTTGCAAAACCATTTGTTACGATGATTAAATCGGTTCCGTCAAAAAAGCACAGAAGCCGAAACGTATTTGAGCCAATCCTTGCTCTGATTTCCCAAATATCATCAGTATTTGTGAGTTTTTTCAAATACTGTTTGGGAACAAAATCAAGTTCTCGAACAGATCGGAGCGTCCAGGCAATTTTTTTTGAGAATGTATCAGGCAGATTAGCCAGAAACTCTTTTACAGGTACTTTACCTGATTCTGTTTTATAGAATATGATTTTACACATACACTACAAAGTTAGCAAATATGCGAACATTATCAACAGAAAAGACTTCTAAATTTTTCACACCACGGAAGAAACATAACGGCTCTGCATTTCTGCTGCGGGGCGACCAAGACTGAAGTTAAGCAACCAGCGCTCACCCGACAGCACGATTCGAAGAACCGCGAAGCGCTACGCTTAGCAGGCAGGCGATGTATTAGGTTTAACGGAGCCTATCTTTGAGAATAGTCGACTTTCGTCGCTTTTCTTGGAAATAGGCAATAATTTCACCCGATGATTTGCCTTTCAGCTCATTTGCAATGCGTTCTCGTTCTTTCCGAACCTCTTTAACACTATCGTATTTTTTATCAATTGTCGTTTTCATAGTTAAAAGCTTCTCTGGGATTTCTTATTTCTAGAATATGATAACCATTTTTTAGATTAACCGCATTATATCCATGTATCCGTTCTATATTCACAATGTGCTTGAAGTTCCAACTTACCAGTAAATCGGCTTTGTGCAATGTAGCAAGTGCGATATGAAAACAATCGTTGAGGCTCGATTGCCCAACAACGGCTTTGCGTTTCTGCTACGGGGCGACCAAGATTAAATTTAAGCAACCAACGCTCACCCGAAGCGCACGATTCGAAGAACCGCGAAGCGCTACGCTTGATAGGGATTTTGGAACGAGGTTAATTCTCATTTGCCAATTCTAATACTTTCTGAATGATATTGGGTGAAACTCTAAAATTTGTGGATTGAATTTCATTCATTACCATTTTCACAGATGAAATATGTTCCTTTTTCTTGGCAACAAGTAGCATTCCGAATGTGCCGGTAATATCTATACCCATACTTTTGGCAATCTTTCTTCCTTTAATCTCATCAATAATGAGTCATCAAGCTGAGTCGCTAATGCAATTGCAGACGCCTCACCGGCATCAAGGATATTTAAAAGTCCTTTTTGGAGCGCTGATCCAGAATTATGAATTTCCACCCACTGTGGAATTGGAGCATTGAATTCTTGAGAAATGATTTCGGTAATGTGTACGATTCCGAATAGACGCTGAAGCAGTTCGAGTCGATTAATTTTATTGAGCAGGATAAGACAACTGGCGTCACAGACAATATTTTTCGGCATTCTTTAGATCGTCATCAAGTTCATCTGGGGAGTGATTTATCAAAGAAACACCATAATCAGCCAACAATTCCATGAAAGTTTGTTTTGAATAGCCGGTTAAAGTGGCCGCCTGACCTAATGAAAGCCTGCCCGTTTCATAAAGTTTAGATGCAAGAGCCATCTTGACTTCATTGTCATTTAGGCCAAAAGTGTCTGGTATATCTATATTCAATGTTTTCATAAAAGTAAGTTACTCATTTTTAAGGATAACTAAAACAATGGTGGCTAATGTTAGGTTTATAAAAAGAAGCGTTGATTTAAGCCCTTAACGGCTTGGCATTTCTGCTGCGGGGCGACCAAGCCAAAATTTAAGCAACCAACGCTCACCCGTCAGCACGATTCGAAGAACCGCGAAGCGCTACGCTTACAGCACAAACAAATGCTTATGCAACCGAGTAGTTCGTACCCGGACCTGATCCATGTTTTTTCAAAAGCTTTTTCACTACAAGTTCAGCTAGTGTTTTCTTAACAGTCGGGCTTGGAATATTCAATTGCTCCCCAATCACACCTGAACGACAACCTGGATGATTCTCAATAAAGGTTATAATTGCTTTATCGCGTGGAGACAGCATTCCTATTACACCCGTGATGTTAAGTTTTTCAGTCAATAATTGTTGAATATTAACTAAAGCATCGAAGAAAAAAGCAACCCACTCGGTAACATCTTCATTGGGTCTGCCGGCTTGACAACTACGCAGCACTCTGTAATACTCCGCCTTACGACTCTCAATTTCGTGCTCAAAACTCACATACTCAATCCATGCATACTTATGTTTCAACAGCAACAAGGTCGCCAGCAACCTGCTTAACCGCCCATTTCCATCTTGAAACGGATGAATAGTCACAAACTCATAACAGAACAACGCGCACTTAACCAAAGGATGTGTTTGTTGATCTTTGGCGTACCAATCAATGAGGGCGTTCATGGCATCCTGTGTTGGAAATCCCGGTAGTGTCGTTTGAAAAATAGTCTGTGATGTACCATCGGGCATTCGCGCTTCTACAGCATTACTTTGCTGTTTGTAATCTCCATGATGCCAATCATCTTTTTGGCTATAACGCAATAACGTTTGGTGTAAAAACTTCAAACTATTTTCGGTGATATCGATTTCTCTCCACGATTCTGAAATCATATCATGGGTGTTGAAATACCCAACGACTTCCTGTGAATCACGATCGACAAGCTTTGTGATATCAACGTCCAAAAGTAGTGCCTCAACTTGTTCGTCACTTAATTGAGAACCCTCAATACGAGTTGATGCCCCGACACTACGCACAGTAGCAATGGATTTTAACTGTTTTAGGGTTTGTCCTTCTCTTTTCTCAATCGATGACCAAGACGCATCAAATCGGTCGATTTGACTAATTCGTTTGATCAACTCCCAACTGAGATTGAGTGTGAAATTATGTACGGATGTTTTCATGTGTCGATAATGAGTATATACGATATGATACGATAATATACGATTTAGATACGATATCCCCGAGAAGAAATGAATAATTAGCAAGGAATTGCCAAAGGATGAGGAATTTGCGCTGTAACGGATCAGCGTTTGTGCTGCGGGGCGACCAACTCTAAAGTTAAGCAACCAGCGCTAACCCGTCAGCACGATTCGAAGAACCGCGAAGCGCTACGCTTGATATTATTCATGGCCTCCTCCCAAGTTCGTACATTTGGATTTTGGAAAACCTTTAACAAACCCAAGGAGAAAAACCATGAACGTATATAATCAACAACATTCATATTACTGCGGCATCGACT
>Ga0208623_100109_pt1 | contig 116054 bp, 110 predicted proteins | sample HotLakConsUCCL28_FD_184737 | JGI IMG/M metagenome (GOLD analysis project Ga0208623, IMG submission 184737) | Hypersaline microbial mat communities from Hot Lake, Washington, USA - Hot Lake Consortium UCC-L28 (SPAdes) (version 2) ...
TCGACTCCGGGTTACACTGTGTCCGCATCGGGGGCTCTCCTGACATCGGGCCAAGTGTTTGTTCGCACTCACACTCTCGCCGATTTCAGACCCCGATGCACCTTCCTTCGTGAGATATCCGGGCTAGCGGCCGGACAGCCCCCATGACCGGGGGCCCAGAACCCCCGAAGTCGCCGCCGCGACACCCGATGCCGCGGCGGGGCGATCTCCCGCGTCGCGGGTCGCCTACCGTCCTTGCCAGGATCACCAGGGCGCTCCCGACCGGGCGCCGGCGAGAGGCGAGAGGGCGGCCATGACGCGTACCGTTGTTTCCTCGGCGACCCGCGAGGTCGCGATCGGCTTCGACCAGCCGTTCTGCGTCATCGGCGAGCGGATCAACCCGACCGGCCGGAAGAAGCTGGCCGCCGAGATGGCCGCCGGCGACTTCTCCACCGTCGAGCGCGACGCGCTGGCGCAGGTCGCGGCCGGGGCGCACATGCTGGACGTCAACGCCGGCATCCCGCTGGCCGACGAACCGCAGATCCTGGCCGACACGATCCGCCTGGTGCAGTCGATCACCGACGTGCCGCTGTCGATCGACAGCTCGATCGTCGCGGCGCTGGAGGCGGGGTTGGCGGCCTATGTCGGCCGGCCTCTCCTGAACAGCGTCACCGGCGAGGAGGAGCGGCTGGAGGCGGTGCTGCCGCTGGTCAGGAAGTACGACTGCGCGGTGGTCGCGATCTCCAACGACGAGACCGGCATCTCCGAGGACCCGGACGTCCGCTTCGCCGTGGCGAAGAAGATCGTCGAGCGCGCCGCCGACTACGGGATCAAGCCGCAGGACATCGTGGTCGACCCGCTGGTGATGCCAGTCGGCGCGATCAACAGCGCCGGCCAGCAGGTGTTCCGGCTGGTGCGGCGGCTGCGCGAGGAGCTGAAGGTCAACACCACCTGCGGCGCCTCGAACATCTCCTTCGGCCTGCCGAACCGGCGCGGGCTCAACATGGCGTTCCTGGCGATGGCCGCCGGGGCGGGCATGACCTCTGCGATCATGAACCCGCTGCACGAGGAGGACATGCTGGCGATCCGGGGCGCCGACGTGATGAACGGCCGCGACCCCGACTGCCGGCGCTGGATTCGCAAATACCGCGAACCGGCGCCCGAGGGCGAGCAGGCGGCCGACGGCGCGCGCGGTGCCCGGGGCGAACGCCGCCGCCGGCGCGTGGTCGCCTGACCCGGCCGCCGCGGGGGAGCGTGCCAGCGCCATGACCGCCGACCGGCCCGTCCCGACCGACGCCAGACTGGAGCCCGCCGCGCCCGGGGACGAGCCGCTGGGCGCGGCGGTGCCGGTCGGCGACGCGCTGGTGGTGTTCACCCCCTCCGGCCGCCGCGGCCGCTTCGCGATCGGCGCGACGGTGCTGGAGGCGGCGCGCACCCTGGGCGTCGACATCGACAGCGTGTGCGGGGGCCGCTCGATCTGCGGGCGCTGCCAGTGCACGGTCGCCGAGGGCCGCTTCGACAAGCACGGGCTGACCAGCGCCACCGGCCATCTGACCGAACCGACCCTGGCGGAGCGGCGCTATGCCGAGAAGCGCGGCCTCGCCGCCGGCCGCCGCCTGACCTGCCAGGCCCGGATCGCCGGCGACCTGGTGATCGACGTGCCGGCGGAAAGCCAGGTCCACAAGCAGGTCGTGCGCAAGCGTGCCGATACGCGCGAGATCACCGTCGATCCGGTGGTCAAGCTGCACTATGTCGAGGTCGAGCCTCCCGACATGCACGAGCCGTCGGGCGACCTGCGCCGGCTGGAGCGGGCGCTGGAGACCCAATGGGGCCTGGTCGACCTCAGCTGCGACCTGCGCGTCGTCCAGACGCTCCAGCGGGCGCTGCGCGACGGCGACTGGAAGGTCACGGTCGCGGTACGCGAAGGCCAGCGCCTGCTCTCGGTCTGGCCGGGCTTCCGCGACAAGGCCTACGGCATCGCCTTCGACATCGGCTCGACCACCGTGGCCGGTCATCTCTGCGACCTGGAGACCGGCGCCGTGGTCGCCGCGGGCGGCGTCATGAACCCGCAGATCCGGTTCGGCGAGGACCTGATGAGCCGGGTCAGCTGGATCATGATGAACCCCGGCGGCCATTGGGAGCTGACCCGCGCGGTGCGCGAGGCGCTGGACGGGCTGACGTCCGAGGTGGCGGCCCAGGCGGGCGTGCCGCTGGACGACATCCTCGAGGTGACGCTGGTCGGCAACCCGGTGATGCACCACCTGGCGCTGGGCATCGATCCGGTGGAGTTGGGCGGTGCGCCGTTCGCGCTCGCCACCGACCAGGCGATCCATGTCTGGGCGGAGGAGATCGACCTGGCGGTCAACCCCGACGCCCGGGTCTACGCGCTGCCGTGCATCGCCGGGCATGTCGGCGCCGACACCGCCGGGGTCGTGCTGTCGGAGGGCCCGCATCTCTCGGACGAGCTGCGCCTGATCGTTGACGTGGGCACCAATGCGGAGATCGTGCTCGGCAACCGCCACCGGCTGCTGGCCTGCTCGTCGCCGACCGGTCCGGCCTTCGAGGGAGCCCAGATCAGCTGCGGCCAGCGCGCCGCGCCGGGGGCGATCGAGCGTGTCAGGATCGACCCCGCGACCCTGGAGCCCCGGTTCAAGGTGATCGACGGCGACCTCTGGTCGGACGACCCGGATTTCGTTCCCGCGGTGGCGAAGACCGGCGTCACGGGGGTCTGCGGCTCCGGCATCATCGAGGTGATCGCCGAGATGTACCTTTCCGGCATCCTGACCGACGACGGCGTAATCGACGGCGCGCAGGCGGCCAGGAGTTGGCGGGTCGTGCCGGACGGCCGGACCTATGCCTATGTCCTCGACCAGCGGGCGGGCCGCGAGATCCGGATCACCCAGAACGACGTCCGCGCCATCCAGTTGGCCAAGGCCGCGCTCTACGCCGGCGTGCGGCTGCTGATGGACCGGCTGGGGGTGGAGGAGATCGACCGGATCACGCTCGCCGGCGCCTTCGGCAGCCATATCGACGTGAAATACGCCATGGTGCTGGGCATGATCCCGGACTGCGACCTCGCCAAGGTCGCCTCCGGCGGCAATGCGGCCGGCACCGGCGCGCGGATCGCCCTGGTCGACCGCTCCGCCCGGGGCGAGATCGAGCGCGTGGTGCGCACGATCGAGAAGGTCGAGACCGCCGTCGAGCCGATGTTTCAGCAGCACTTCGTCGAGGCCATGGCGATCCCGCACAGGACCGCCCCGTTCCGCCGCCTGGGCGAGGTGGTGCCGCTGCCGGCCCGCCGTCCGCCGTCGTCGGAAGGCCGCCGCCGCCGCAGGCGCTGAGCGATCCATCCTCCCCGATCCGCGGAGAGGTTCCCCGCGCCAGTCGGGCGGAGGGGCGGGCGCCGCGCCGCCCCCCGGGGGAGTCGACATCGGCGTCGACGGCGTCGGCGGGCCCCCGCCGGTGAGTCCCGGTCCGGGGGGGGGAGGACGGCGCCGGTTTCCCGCCGCCTCGCCGGCAACGGTCACACCGTTGTCACGACCTCGGGTCCATACTCCCGCCCGCCGGGCATCGGCGGGCTTGCCCGGCCGGCCGGTTTGGCGGCTATACTCCGACAGGGACCAAGGCCCCGATCCCGGGGGCGAGGGAGGCTCGATCGTCATGTTCAAGAAGGAAGACCGTACGTCATCCGGCCGCGAGCAGAGCTGGCAGGAGCCGCAGCGCCCCGCCACGCCCGCGCCGGCTCCCCGGCCGTCGCCGGCGCCGTCCACCGGGGGCGAACAGTCGGTCATCTCGGCCCGGCTGAAGGTGGTCGGCAACCTCGAATCCGATGACGACATCCAGGTCCGCGGCCGGGTCGAGGGCGACATCAGCTGCCGCACCCTGACCGTGGCCGAAGGTGCCACCGTGGACGGCGCGATCTCGGCCGATTCGGTTGAGATCATGGGCACGATCAAGGGCCGGATCGACGCGGAGCGGGTGCGGATCGCGGGCACCGGTCACATGGACGGCGACATCGCCTATCAGATCCTGGCGATGGAGGAGGGGGCGGTCCTGGACGGTCAGGTGCATCGGCGCAGCCAGCCGAAACCCGCTGCCGCGCCGGCTCCGGCTCCGGCTCCGGCTCCGGCGGCATCGACCGGGTCGGGTGGCGGGGCATCGTCGGGCGGCGGTGCGTCGGGCGGCGAGGCCAAGCTCTCCATGGTCGGCACCGGCGGCAAGTCCGCCGACGCCGGCAAGTCCGCCGGCTGACCGCCGTTCGGCGTCCGGCCCGTTCCATGGGCCGGCGCCGACGCGACGCCCGGCCGGAGCCTCTCCCATGTTCCGACAGCGTGACGACGCGGGCAACGCGGCCCGGGGCGGGCCGACGGTGATCGGTCGCCGCCTGGCCGTGACCGGCGACCTGTTCACCGACGACTCCGTCGAAATCCACGGCCGGGTCGAAGGAACGGTGATCGCGCCCCATGTCGCGGTCGCCGCCGGCGGCCGGGTCGACGGGGCGGTGGTGGCCCGGACGGTGGAGATCGCCGGCACGGTCGCCGGCAAGGCCGAGGCCTTCTCCGTCACCATCCGAGCGGGCGCCGAAGTGCTCGGCAGCGTCGTGCACCACGAGATCGAGGTGGAGCGCGGCGCCAAGATCGACGGCCCGATGCCCTGGCGTCCCAAAGGCTATTTCGACGACGCCCCGCCGCCGCTGGGGACCGGCAAGGGATCGCAGCGGCCCGGCTGACCATGCCGATGGCGCTGCCGGGAGCGCCTGACGAGGTTGTGCCGTTCGGGGGTCGGGCGGTTCGGCGGTCGGTGCGACCTCTCAATCGTCGGTCGGGGAGGGGCGGACGCTCGTCGGGGTGGCGTCGCCAAGGCTGCAGGGTTCATCCGCCGCAAAAGGTTGTTTTAGCAATCTAATTTTCGCATTAACGGGTTCTTATCCAGCGAATGCCCCATATCTCGTTCAGGGAGCATCTTCCGCGCGGCATGCGCCATATGGCTGAATGGGGTATTCCATGACCGCAACGACTTCGATCGACGAAAGACTCCGGTTTCTCGGCATCGATGACGATACTCGCGCGACGCTGCGCGCCATGAAGCCGATGCTGCAAGCAGAACTGCCCGGGATCCTCGACGCGTTCTACAAGCATATCGATCAATGGCCGCAGATGGTGGCCATGTTCGCGACGGAGAAGGTTCGCCAGCATGCCCGGGAGAAGCAGTTCCAGCACTGGATGCTGATCGCCGAGGGCCGGTTCGATGGTACCTACGTCGACTCTGTCCGCCGGATCGGGGCAGCGCACAACCGCCTGGGGTTGGAGCCGCAGTGGTACATCGGCGGCTATGCCTTCATCACCAATGCCCTGATGAAGATGATCTCCGACCACACGTCGAAGCGGTTCGGCGGTCCGGCCCAGGCGGCGGATCGGGCGCGCATGCTGGCGGCAATGAACCGGGCTGCGATGCTCGACATGGACTTCGCGATCTCGATCTATCTCGAGGAAGGCAAGCGCCAGAAGGACGAGGCGCTGCAGAAGCTGGCCGACGGCTTCCAGGCGAGCGTCGGCGGCGTGGTCAAGACGATCGTGACGGCGTCGGCCGAGATGCGGGACGCCGCCAAGGCGATGGCCGACATCGCGGAAGGAACCGGCGAAACCGCCGTGGCCGTCGCCGCTGCGGCCGAGCAGGCGACGACCAACGTCGCGACGGTCGCCGCGGCGGCGGAGGAGATGACCCAGTCGGTTCACGAGATCGCCAATCAGCTGGAGACCGTCTCGCGCACCACCAGCGGCGCCGTCAGCCGCGCCGAACACACCGACGGGACGGTCAAGGGGCTGGTCGAGGCGGCCGAGCGGATCGGCAGCGTCCTGACCCTGATCAAGGACATCGCTGAGCAGACCAACCTGCTGGCGCTGAATGCCACGATCGAGGCGGCGCGCGCCGGCGAGGCGGGCAAGGGCTTTGCCGTCGTCGCCTCGGAGGTCAAGAACCTGGCGACCCAGACCGGCAAGGCGACGGACGAGATCGCCCAGCAGATCGACACGATCCAGCAGGTCTCCTCCGGCACCGCCGAGGCGATCGCCGCGATCTCCCGGTCGATCGGCGAGATCGACCACGCCGCGGCCTCGATTTCCTCGGCCGTCGAGGAACAGACGGCGACGACCCGGGAGGTGGCCCGCAACACCCAGGAGGCCTCGGCCGGAACCCGGGAAGTGTCGCAGAAGGTGGGCGACGTGCGCGATGCCGCCGGAGAGACCGGAGCGGCCGCCAAGCGGGTCGCCGAGGCCTCGGAGCGCCTGTCCGAGCAGGCGCATCGCCTGGAGCGGGACGTGGAGAGCTTCCTCGCCAGCGTCCACGCGGCCTGACGCCGTCAGGGGGCGGCGACGACGGGCGGCGGAGGGGGCGGCGGAGGTCCACGCCGCCCCTCCCGCGCCGCCCCGGCCTGGGCTAGAGTGCGGCCTGCCCTGACTTCCGCCTCGCTCGGGAGCCATTCTCCCCATGGTGCCCGTCACCGACACCCTGCAGCGCCTGGCGTCCGCGGCCGTGCTGGCGCTGGCGATCGGCTACATCCTCCACGTCGGGCGGCCGATCCTGGTGCCGCTCGTGCTCGGCATGTTCGTCGCCTACCTGCTCTGGACGATCGTCGAATGGGTCTGTGCGGCGCCGGTGGTCGGGCGCTTCCTGCCTGCCTGGGCGGCCCATGTCGTGGCGCTCGGGTTGGTCACGGTGGCGATCTGGGGTCTGGTCATCCTGATCACGCGCAATGTCGCGGCGGTCGAGGACCAGATGCCGGCCTATCGCGAGAACCTGCAGGCGCTGACCACGCAGGTCGCCGACCTGCTGGGGCTGGAGGACGTGCCGACGGTCGACCAGCTGCGCCAGCGCGCGATCGCCGCGATCGATCTCGGCAGCGTGGTCGGCGGCGCGGTCGGCTTCGCCGCGGCGCTGATCGCCAACCTCGCCGTCGTCTTCATCTATACCGGCTTCGTCCTGATGGAGCGGCGGCTCCTGGTCGAAAAGCTGGAGCGGCTGGCCGGAAGCCCGGAAGGCGGCCGTCGGATGGCGATGGCCCTGGGCGAGATCGGCGGGCGGATCGGCCGGTACCTCGCGCTGAAGGCCCTGGTCTCGGCCGTGGTCGCCGCCGGCAGCTATGCGGTGATGCGTCTGATCGGCATTGATTTCGCCGAGTTCTGGGCGGTGCTGATCTTCGTTTTCAACTTCATTCCCTATGTGGGCAGTTTCGTCCCCTATGTGGGCAGTTTCGTCGCCGTCCTGCTGCCGACGGCGTTGACGCTGGTGCAGTTCGGCGCGATCGGGCCGTTCCTGGTCGCGCTGGTCGCGCTGACCGGGGTCCAGGTCCTGGTCGGCAACCTTCTGGAGCCGCGGCTGATGGGCCGGTCGCTCAACCTCAGCCCGATCGTCATCCTGCTGTCGCTGGCGGCGTGGAGCGCGCTGTGGGGCGTGGTCGGTGCCTTCCTGTGCGTGCCGATCACCGTCGTGATGCTGATCATCTTCGCCGAGTTCGAGACCACGCGGCCGCTCGCGATCCTGCTGAGCCAGGACGGACGGGTCGAGCCGGAGCAGGATCGGCGCCCGCGTCCGCGCCAGAGCAACCTGCGCCCCAAGGGGCGCAGATGAGTTGCTCTAGACCTTTGAAGACAGGGCACCTCCCGAACTGATTGATTCCATCAGTTCGGGAATTGCCCTAGCGCAACCTGCGCCCCAAGGGGTGCAGATAAGATGCCCTAGATCCGCCGGCGCAGCAGCTTCGCCTCTTCCTCGGTGATCGGCGGCGTCAGGCAGCGCCAGTCGCGCAGCACGCCCACCGCCGCGTCGAGGTCGAGCAGCAGCCGCCACAGGGCGAGCCGCCCCTCGCGCTGCCGGCATTCGGTCTCCAGCCCGTTGCGGCGTGCGTGCTCCAGCCCCGTCGTGTGCAGCACCATCAGCCGGAACACCTCCTCAGGGCCGAGTGGCGGCGGGGGTGGGGCGATGAGGCTCGACATCGGCGGCGATCCGGCTGCATGGACCGACAGAATGCGCGAGGATGGTTAACGGAGCGTGGATTTCGCGGTCCGACACCGGCCGCGGGCGCGACCTATCGGCGTTCCGCCATCGGCTCGTAGACCTCCGGCTCCATCCCGGCGCGGCGGCGGCTGGCCTCGTTGAACGGCGGCTTCAGCGTGCCGCGGAAATGGGCGCGCACCAGGTCCTGCCAGGCCGGCCAGGGATCAAGGCCGCGGGCGCGGGCCACATGCTCGAACCAGCGGCGGCCGGTCGCGACATGGCCGATCTCGTCGTCGTGGATCACCTGCAGCACGTCGGCCGAGGGGTCGTCGCCGGCGCGGCGCAGGTTGGCGATCATCGCCGGCGTGACGTCGAGGCCGCGCGCCTCCAGCACCATCGGCACCACTGCCAGCCGGGCCAGCAGGTCGTGCGCCGTGTCGGCGGAAGCCTGCCACAGCCCGTCATGCGCCGGCAGGTCCCCATAGGCCGCCCCGAGCGCCGCCAGCCGCTCCTCAAGCATCAGAAAGTGCTTGCCCTCCTCGTCCGCCACCGTCACCCAGTCGTCGAAGAACGCCCGCGGCAGGGCGAGCCCGCCGCAGGCGGGCGGGTCGGCGAACCGCGCGACCACGTCCCAGGCGAGGTCGATGGCGTTCAGCTCGATATGCGCCAGCGCGTGGAGCAGGGCGATGCGGGCCTCCCGGCTCTGCGCCTTCCTGCGCTTGGGCATGGCCGAGGGCGGCCGCAACTCCGGCCGGTCGGGGCGGGCGGGGCGGCCGGGCGGTGCAGCGCCGGCCAGGGCGGCCAGCTCCCCGGCCCGCCAGCGCGCCGCCGTCGCGCGGCTGGCCCGGGCCTTGGCCTCGGCCTCGGCCGTTGTCAGGACTCCGACCGCGGCCTCGGCGAGGGAAGGGCGGCGAGGGGGTCGGTCGGCGTCGGTCATCGCCCATCCCTGCTCCCGCCCGGAGGCGGCGTCAAGCCGTCGGACCGTCCGCGCCGTGGTGTCCGCGTCATGTAGGTTGGACCAAGCGAAGCGACGGTCCGACACTTCGGAGGCTCGGCCTGCCGCTCCCTTTCCTTGCACCCCCTGCGCGCACCGCTATATTCCGCGGTCATGAACGCGCTCGGTTTCGACAAGCGGCCGGAGGACACGCGCGTCGTCGTCGCCATGTCCGGCGGCGTCGACAGCTCGGTGACGGCTGCCCTGCTGGCGGAGCAGGGGTTCGACGTGGTCGGCGTGACGCTCCAGCTCTACGACCACGGCATGACCGTGGGCAAGAAGGGCGCCTGCTGCGCCGGGCAGGACATCTACGACGCCCGAAAGGTCGCCGACGGGCTGGGTTTCCCGCACTACGTTCTCGATTACGAAAGCCGGTTCTCCCAGGCGGTCATCGAGGACTTCGCCGACAGCTATCTGCGCGGCGAGACCCCGATCCCCTGCGTGCGCTGCAACCAGCGGGTCAAGTTCCGCGACCTGCTGGAGCAGGCGCGCGACCTGGGCGCGGACTGCCTCGCGACCGGGCACTACATCCGCCGGGTCGAGGGGCCGCACGGGCCGGAGCTGCGCCGCGCCCACGACGCGTCGAAGGACCAGTCCTACTTCCTGTTCGCCACCACGCCGGAGCAGCTTTCTTACCTGCGCTTCCCGCTGGGCGATCTGCCCAAGGCGGAAACCCGTGCCCATGCGGAGCGGCTGGGCCTGCCCGTGGCCGACAAGCCCGACAGCCAGGACATCTGCTTCGTGCCGACCGGCAGCTACGCCTCGGTGGTGGAAAAGCTGCGGCCGGGGGCGATCGAGCCGGGCGACATCGTCGACCTGGACGGCCGGGTGCTGGGCCGGCACCAGGGGACGATCCGATTCACCATCGGCCAGCGCCGCGGGCTCGACATCGGCGGCGCGGCGGAGCCGCTCTACGTCGTCGCGCTGGAGCCGGAGGCGAAGCGGGTCGTCGTCGGGCCCAGGGCCGCGCTGGCCCGCGACAGGGTGGTGGTCGGCGAGCTCAACTGGCTGGGCGAGGGTGCGCCGTCCCCGGGTGGGGAGCGGGTGGAGGTCAAGCTGCGCTCGGCCCAGGCCGCGGTGCCTGCCACGCTCTTTCCCCAGGCCGGCGGCGAGGCGGCGATCGTGCTCGACGAGGCGCAGTTCGGCCTCGCGCCCGGCCAGGCGGCGGTCTGCTACCGCGGCGACCGGGTGCTCGGCGGCGGCTGGATCGTCGCGGCGGAACGCGGCCGGGCCGAAGCGGCTTGACTTCCGGGGCGACTGCGGACGGCGGTGGCCGCCCCGACGCCTTGAAAGGACCTGCGATGACAGACGATGCCCTGGCGGCGCGGATCGAGCGGATCGCCGCCGACCATCCCGGCTTCGACCATCTTGTGCTGTTCGACCTGGGGCCGGACGGCCATCTGCTGCTCGACGCCCGCACCCGCCCGCCGACCGTCGCCGCGCCGCCGGACCCGAGCCGGGCGCCGGCGGACGGCGTCGACGCGACCATCGCCGTTTCCGAAGCCGATCTGCGGGCCCTGGTGGACGGGGGGCTGTCGCCGACCATCGCCTACATGACCGGCCGCCTGAAGGTCTCCGGACCGCTGGACGTGGCGATGAAGCTGGGCCGGATGCTCGGGGAGGACGCCTGAGCGGCCTTTCCATGGCGGGTCTCGGCGAGGCGGCCGGAGCCGCCGGTGAGGGGCCTGGAAGGGCCGGAACGGGCCCCCGAGCGGCGCGGCGATCGGCAGAGCATCCGGCGCTTGACAGCCCGGACCCTCCCGCCATATAGAGCGTGCCTCGCGAGGCGGCGGCCGCACCGGTGCTGACGTACGGCCGTTTGTGGCGGAGTAGCTCAGTTGGTTAGAGCAGCGGAATCATAATCCGCGTGTCGGGGGTTCAAGTCCCTCCTCCGCTACCACCTTCAAACCCCCGAAATCACTCAGATTTCGGGGGTTTTTCATGACCCCCTTGTGGCACAACATTCCGCGTCTCTTGTGCCTCGTCTGTGGCACACCGACAGGCCGGGGCATGGCGGTCGTTCACGTCCCACTCCAGGTCGCAGGGCGCGCAAACCATCTGATCGGAATACTGCCTAGCAGCGCATGTCGCCTGCGACGCCGCGGGCGCGGCGCGTACAGTCATGGCGGCCTCAAGCGCGACATCCGCTTGCCTGCCCCGTGCCCGTAGCTTTTCGGCGACGCCCTCCCATCTAGGGTCTGAGCGCGCCGCGTCGGCGGCGTTGTCCGCAGCGATCATCAGATCGGTGCGACACTCGTACAGCGCCCCGCGTACCGCTTCCTGCACCTGGTCCGTCACCGCCTGGGCGGGGCGGGGGCGGCGCCTTCGGGCAGGGGGAGGGCGCGCAGTATGTCCTCGACATATTTCAGCACGCGATAGGTGCCGGAGCGTGGGTTGAAACCGTCCGCTCTCCATGACCGGAGGCGGTCAACCGCCGCCTCCCGCATCGCCTCGGCGCCCTCCTGCCGGGCCGCGGCCAGCGCCGCATCGGACGCTTCGAGGGCGGCGGCCTCCTCCATGATGGCGTCGTAGTCCTCGACGGTCAGCCCCTCCCGCACCTCCGCCGGCACGCCCGGGGCGGGGGCGGTGTCGAGGCTGGCGAGGGCGGCGCGCTTCATGCGGTAGCGGGCAATCATGACCTCGCGCCAAGATAAGGTCCGATCCTCACACCAGTCGAGTTCGTGCGCCTTGTCCAGCATTCCGACAAGTTGATCAGCCAAATCCAGCGCCTCTCGCACCTCCGCCACCGCCTGGGCGGGGCCGGTGGCGCCGCCCTGGGCCTGCGGCGGCAAATCCTCCCGGAACATGTCGATCACCACGGCCGCTGCGTCCTCGGCCATGCGCTTGTGGTGCGGCTTCAGTCGCTTCCAGGTATCGCCGCTCATGTCCGGTTGCCGGGGGTAGACCTGCGCGGCGATGGCGCGGGCCAGTCGGTCTTTGAAGGTCATGGGGCCTCCATCTGATTGTTGGCGACCTCGATCAGCACGTCGCCGTGACAGGCCAGCGGCGCGCACCAGCACACCAAGTCCTTGCCGGCCAGTTCTCGGCGGGCGCGGGCGACCAGATCGGGCTGGGACAACAGCCACGCGCGGTACCGCTCGATCACCATGTCGCGGTCGCCGTCAGGCCCGATCTTGAAGGGATTGCCGAACACGCTGGGCCGGCCGATGTATACCGCGCCGGCCGGGATCGGGTCGCGCCGCCGGTTCAGGACCTTGGGCACCGTCATTTGCTCCTCCCGCCGCCATAGACATTGCTCGACCGACGCGCCAGGACGCCGGCCTGGTAGTGCAGCGGGTATCCGGCCGATTGCATCCAGCGCAGCCGCGATCCGGGGTGTGGCTTCCGCCCGGCCCTGCTCATGGCCCTGATCTTGGCTCGGTGCGCCGGTGGGCCGCCGCGGGCGGCCATCTCCCGAGCGCGCATGTAGGGGTTCGGCGTCAGTCCGCCGCCTGTCATCCGACCGAGCAGCCGGTCCAGTCGGGCACTCGCCTGGCGGTGCCCCGGCCCGAGGCTGAACAGATGCGACAAATAGGCCGCCCGCCTCGCCCGGAAGTCCTTATCCCAGAACCCGTGGTATGGGTAGTGTGACCGCATCATCACACCTTCCGGTATTTGGAGTGGATCGTGCCGTCGGCGCCGGTCGAGGCCAGGTCGTTCAGCACCAAAGGCGGATGCTCCCAGGTGGTCAGGACGGCCGCCAGGACGGCGTTGGCGAACCGCCTGATCTCCCGATCAGCGCCGGTCGATCCCCGCAGTTCCAGGAAGTGGCGCAGCGCCCGGATGTTCACCGTGCCCAGCAGCCGGGTCTCGGCGGCGTTGGGCAGCGCCGACCGCGCGGCCTCCAGCGCCTGTTTCCTGTTCAGTCCCACCTCGACCAGCTTGTCCGCGGTCAGCGCGAAGGCTTCCAGCGCCGGCTCTTGCAGCTTGGCCCACCACAGGACCAGATCGGCGTCGATGATCGCCGGCGGCACGACGAGCCGCACGTCCCGCGCCTCGACGTATCGCTGGCTCTCCTGGGAGTAGGCCCAGCCCGAGCGGTGCCGGACGAGTTCATGGGACAGGGACCGGGACACGCCGGCGACGGCGAGGTTCACGGTCGCATGCTCCAGGACCGAGCCATGTCCCTGGGTCAGGATGTTGTCGATGTACGCCTCGATCCCGCGTCCCTTGGTGAACGACCGGTAGCACTGCCGGCCGGCGAACTCGACGATCAGGTCGAGCGGGTTCCGGCGTCCCAGTACGGCATCGTCGATCAGCCGGCCGCCAGGCATGGTTCCGTCGGCGCAGGAGTCCGGTGCGAACTCTCGCATCCAATCGGTCAGCGCCCGAACGTCCAGCGCGCTCCAACCGACGACCCGGACGCTCGGCTCAAACACCAATCTGTCGTTGTCGATCTTCATACCTCAACCTTCTCGATCTTGCGGAGATGGCGCAGGACCAGGATGCCGCGGTCCATGTTCTGGATGTTCACGGTAATCTGCTGCCCGACCAGTTTCTCAGCCTGCTCAAATTCGGTGACATGGACCGGGATGATGACCCAGTCGAACGGATCGAGACCGAACCACAGCTTGGCCATGACGACGTTCGGGCGCTGGCCGCCGTACAGTTCCCGGTGGGCGGCGACTTCCTCGTTGGTGGTCATATCAGGTTCTCCTCTCGCGCATCGCCCGATGGATGTCGTCCATGACGACGTGGGCGTATTTCTGGGTCGTGGTGATCGAGGCGTGTCCCAGCAGGCGCTGGACATGCTCCAGGGGGACGCCGTCCCGCAGCCATTGGGTCGCCGCGTCGTTTTTCGAGGCCCTGACCCGGCGGCGCCGGGACCGGGAGATGCAGGAGGCCGGCTGGAAGGACCACCAGCGCGAGGCCGCCCTGGAGAGCCTGAACCATGCGAACCAACGCCGACAGATCGAAGATCGTCTGCGCCGCGCTGATCGCCCTGAGCGTGACCGCGTGCGCGCAAGGTGGACCCGCTGACCCGATCGGCGACGGCTGTCAGACCTTCCGGCCGATCTTCCTCGCCGACTATGAATGGGCCTTGCTGTCTGACGAGACGGCGCTGGCGATCGAGGTCCACAACGAGACCGGTGCCGCGGTGTGCGGCTGGGGGGCGGAATGATCGCTGTCGCCTGGACCGTCCTGATGGTCGCCGGGACGGCGCTGGCGTGGCGCCTCCGCGGCCATCGCCTGGGCGACGGGTGGATCGGGTCGAACGCCGTCAACCGCGCAATCTGGGCTACCTGGGCGGCTTTCGCGATGGGCGCAGGTACTGGCGGACCGTGGTGGGCCGTCGTGCTGGCCTGGATCGGAGGCTATATCGCGGCAATCATGGGGCACCGCTCGTACATGCCCGCCGGCGTCGACCGGCCCCGGCCGATCGACGGGAACCGCCATGAGGGGCATGCCCTGATCTTCATGGTCCTGCCCTGGGATCGCTGGTCGGACCTCAGGATCGACCTCGTCGGTCTCGCCTGGACCGGGGCGGCCCGCGGCCTGCTGATCGGCGTCTGGTGGGGCTGGGAGGTCGCGGGGCTGGCGATGGCCGGCGGTGTCCTGGGGCACGTCGCCGGCTACGCCATAGGCGGCCGAATCGAATGGCCTGGCCGCCTGGACTGGATCGAGCGCGGCGAACTCCTAGCCGGCGCTCTGATGGGGTTGGGCCTGGCGGCGACGCCGCTCCTCGGCCTGTAGGGCCGGCGTCGCGCACCGCTGCCGCGGCGGCGTCTCCCGCATGCGCCGCTCAAAGTCCCGACGACGCGCCTCGGACTCCGCCCGCTTCCGGTCAAACGACCAGTCCTGGTACCGCGTCCACGCCCACCAGATCAGCAGGGCGACGAGCGCCAAGACAATCCAGCCGCCGAAGGTGGCGAAGGCGTCCCAGCCGGCCCCGCCGCCCGCGGCGTCGTTGCGTGCCCATTCACTCCCCATGGACCATCCCCTCTATTTCCAGCGGCTCGACCGACAACCGGTAGCCCAGCATGGCCAGGGCCTTGTCCAGCTTCGGCAGGTCGATCCGCGTCGATCGTCCAATCTCGAAATTCAGCCAAGCCCGCCCAGCGTAACCCATTCCGCGGCTGAATGTCTCCTCCCCGATGCCCTGACGCCGGCGCTCGTTCATGATGAACCGCACCAACCAGTGCAGAGTCGGATCGTCGTCGACCTGCGGCCCCGGCAGACCGACGCTGCCCGGCCCCTCCAGGTCGGACATGATCTTCTCGGCCCGGGCGCGCTCGCGCTCAGGTAGCTCCTCTCCGTTCAGGAACTTCCGGAGAAGTTGCCGCCGGGGCATCACCCGGCGGCGGATATCGGTCGTCTCGGTCACTGTGCCCTCCTGTGCCACAAGGGCACATCATTCAAGTGCCAATCTTGACACTCCACAGCAAATCCTATCATCCGTCACTGATCCTAGTGGATTGATCCGCCTCGGAAACCACTGTATTTCTGTGGTGTCCCGGGACATACCATCGCGAAATCATAATCCGCGTGTCGGGGGTTCAAGTCCCTCCTCCGCTACCATCTCCTCCTTCCCAACTTCTTGACACCGTTTGGAACGCCTTGCGGGTGCCGGTCGGACCAGAGCGAAGCGGCGGTCCGCCGGTCCGCCGTCGCAGCCTGTACCGGATGCACCATGTCGAACTCGATTTCGACGCGACCGACGGTCTGCGCCTTCATGCTGTGGAAACCCTCGTCTCGATGGGGATCGGCTGGCGGTAGTCGCAGCTTTCGGCCCGTCCGGCATTGCTGTGCTGTTGTCCGAGGTGATCCTGAACGCCACCGCGCTCGTCAACCACGCCGACACTGATCTGCCGCGCCCCGCCGACCGGGTCCCGCGGCTGTTCTTGGTGACGCCCGACACGCACCGCGTAGACCACGCCGTCGACCCGCGCGAGACTGGTTCGAACGACGGCCTCAACCTGCCATGGCGGGGCCGGCTGCTCGGCACCTACATCCCCCAGCCCGCCAGGGGCCATGAGGGGATGGAGATCGGGATCGAACAGGTCCGCGCGAGGGCGCGACCTCCGGCTTGACCGGATGCTCACCCAGCCCGTCGGCGGCCCGGTGAGCGACCGTGCGCTCGACCCCGCATCACGAGGACGGAGCCATGCGAATGACGGCCAGCGATCTCCAGCGCGGCATCCGTGAAAACCTCGTACAGGTCTCGCATCAGCTGATCCAGGTGATGCTGGTCGGCTTCGCCATCGGCATGACGCGCACGGTCGTCCCGGCGCTGGCCGAGAGCGAGTTCGGGCTCCAGCGCGGCTCCTTCCTGCTGCTCGCCTCCTTCGTGGTGGCCTTCGGCGCGGTGAAGGCGGTGATGAACTTCGTCGCCGGTCGCTGGTCGGAGCGGATCGGGCGCAAGCGGGTACTCTTCTGGGGTTGGGTTGTGGCGCTGCCCATTCCGGTGATGATCTGGTACGCCCCGGACTGGAACTGGATCGTCGCCGCGACCGTGCTGCTCGGAATCAATCAAGGCCTCTGCTGGTCGATGACGCAGACCGCGAAGCTCGACATGACCCGCGCCGAGGAACGCGGCCTCACCATGGGGCTCAACGAGTTCTCGGGCTATGTGGGCGTGGCGATTGCCGGCATCCTCACCGCCTATGCCGCCGAATGGCTGGGCGCGCGCACGGGGCTTCTAGTGTTCGGCATGGCCGTCGTCTTGCTGGCGCTTGTGCTCACGGTGGTCTGGGTCAAGGACACGCTACCCTGGGCGAAGGCCGAGACCGCCGCATACAAGGCCGCGCCGCCGAAGTCGCTGCCGCGCTATCCGCAGGGCGTGTCCGAGCATCCGGGCACGGGCGAGGTCTTTGCTCTGATGAGCTGGCGTGACGGGCGACTCTTCGCCATCAGCCAGGCCGGTCTCGTCGAGAAATTCGTCGATGCGCTGGTCTGGGCACTGTTCCCCGTCTTCCTCGTGTCCAAAGATGCAAGCCTTACGGAGGTCGGCTGGATCGTCGGCGTCTACGGCTTCGTCTGGGGTGGCTCACAGCTCTTCACCGGGCGACTCTCGGACCATGTGGGCCGTTTCTGGCCCAACGTGCTGGGCATGTGGATCTGCGGCGCGGGCGTGGCGATGGTCGTGATGGGGACGGGCGCGCTTTGGTGGTCGGTCTCGGCGGGCGTGGCGGGGTTCGGCATGGCGCTGCTATACCCGAACCTCTCGGCGGCCGTGGCCGACATCACGCCGCCGGCCTGGCGGGGCTCCGCCATCGGCATCTACCGCTTCTGGCGCGATCTCGGCTATGCGCTCGGCGCGCTCGGCCTCGGGCTTGCAGCAAGTGTTTCCGGTACGGCAGAAGCGGCCTTCTGGTTCGTGGCCATCTCGATGGTCGTCTCGGGCGCCGTGCTGTTCTGGCTCGGCGAGGAAACCCATCCACGGCTCAACTCCGCCTTCGACGAAGCCCTTGATACACCTTGTCCTGCTGAACGACCCGCCCTAGGGCACCGAGCGCAGCTTCAGCGGTTCTTGTAAGGCCCGTGCGGCAGGGGACTCGCAGGTCGGACCAGAGCGAAGCGACGGTCCGACGGTCCGCCGTCGCGGCCATGCCGGTCTTCGCGGACGCCGGGCGTCTCCGATCAGAGGGGCATGCTGGCGACGGGACGTCGGCCGGCCCTCAGCGGTCGAGGATGATCGACGACCGGTGCGTTTTCCTCGATCCTCGGCAGGATCGGCAGACCCTTGCGCCGGTCAGTCGCCGGAGAATCGGTCGTCGTAGGCGAGGGTCACGAAATCCTCGATCGTCCGCAGCGCGTCCTCTTCGCTGCCGAGCGCGGTCACGATGCGACCATGCAGCAGCAGCATGGCGAGGCCGTGGGCGAGCGACCAGGTCCGGATCGCCCGCAGCCGCGCCTCCCGGCCGTGCTGCGACACGGCGGACAGCGCCTGGAGCCGTTCGAGGGCGGCGCGCCGGCTGTGGACCAGTTCGTCGTGCTCTGGGTCCAGGACCTCGTCCCGCCACATGAGGTCGAAAAGGGGCCTCGACGAGACCGCGAACGCGACATAGGCACCAACAAGGAGTGACGCCGGCGCCCGAACGTCCGGCGCGGCGAGGTCGGCATCGAGCCGGGCGAGGAGCCGTTCGAACCCCCGGGCGGCCAACGCGCTCAGCAGTCCCCTGAGACTTCCGAAATGGTGAAGCGGCGCCCCGGGCGACACGCCCGCGTCGCGCGCGCAGGCCCGGACCGTCACCGCCTGGAGCCCGCCCGTCTCCAGCCGCCGTTCCGCCGCGTCCAGGATCGCGCGACACAGGTCGCCGTGATGGTAGGGCCGCTTCTTCGGGTTTCCGTGATCCAAACCTTTCGCTCCCGCGTATTCTGAACACTGTTTAAATGGCCCGAGGCACCGCGATGACCAACTCCCTCTCCCTCCCGCACCGGCTGGCCCATGTCGGGCGCATGATCGCCGCCTTCGCGGGACCGCCCGTCGAGCGCTGGTCGCCGCGCCCCGCGTTGCCGCCGGTGCCGGAGCCGGAGGCCTATGCCCTCGGCGGGGGCATCACGCTCTGGCGGCTTCCCGTCGGCGTCGTCCGCATCCGGGAACGCCACCGCGCCCTTCCGCCCGAGTTGTCGGCGGTGGAAAACAGATTGCGCTTTCCGGTCATGATGTCCGACCGGCGGATCACCGGCTGGCTCGACTGCACCGTCTGGCTGATCGACCACCCCGAGGGCCGCATCCTCGTCGATACCGGCGAAAGCGCGGGTTTCGGCACACCGGCCTATTTCGGCGAGGCCGCAGGGCGACTGAGCCGGATCTACCCCAGGATCATCGACGGCGCGGCCGCGGCAGGCAATGATCTGGAAACGATGCTTGCCGGGGCCGGTGTCGGTCCCGCCGACATCGGCCTGTGCGTGCTGACCCACACGCATTCCGATCATGTGGGGAACCTGGAGGCGCTGGCGCCGGGGACCTGCCTGCTGGTCTCGCCCGAAGAACTCATGCCCGCCGCGCGATCGGGCAGGCTGCTGGCGAAGCTGCCCCGGGACGGGCGCGTCCGGCAGACGGCGCGCACCCGCGACCATGAGGTCTTCGGACCGGTCATGCCGCTGACCGAACGCGGCGACGTCTTCGCGATCGCCACCCCGGGCCACACGGTCGGCCACCAGAGCGTGGTGATCGACCTCGGCGACCGGCAGATCGTGCTCGCGGGCGACGCGGCCTTCGACGAAGATCAGGTGGCGCGTGGCGTGATCCCGGGCATCGTCGAGGATCGCGCCCAGACCCTGCAGACCTACGACGTCCTTCTTCGCGCCGGCCGGGCAAGGCCGACGCTGACGCTCTTCACCCATGATCCGAAGAACGCCGAGAAGCTCTCGAGGACGCAACGGGCCTGAACCGCCTGAGGATGGCGAGGCGCACGCAGGCCTCCGCCTCGGCGCAGGGCTCCCCGACGGCGACGGACGCCCAGCGGCGGATCCGTCATCGGCCGGAAGGGCCGCGACGGCGGGCCGGCGCATTGGGCGATACGCCTTCCGCTCGCTTGAGGGCCGGCGGCCGGGTGCGGCATTGATGGGTCGGCTGTGGACGGACGAGGGAGGGCCATCATGGCCAGTGCGCTCCGGCGCCGCATCCGGCGCATCGCGTGGGCGGGGGCGAAGCGCTGCCTGCCGATGCCGCTTCTCTACGAGATCTGGTCGAGAAACACCGCCCGCCATTGGCGCACCGATCTTGCCACGGCGACCGATGTCCGTGCCTTCGACGCCGGACCGGGCGTGCGGATCCTGGCTTACTGGTCCGACGTGCCTCGGGTCGGCAAGGGCCCTTCGGCCTCGGTCTACGTCCGGGAGGAAGAGGTGTTCCGGGTCGACGTCTTCGGCAACGACCAGGGCCACATGCACGTCAACCCCGACCAGATCGCCTTGCAGGCGGGGACCACGCGGTTCTTCTTCCCGGCGGCGGATCTGGACGATCAGATCGACCGGGGGCTCTTCGAGATTGCCAGGAACACGCCGGCGGCCGCGGCGCACAACATGCTGCGGCGGGTGCGCCGCTGTCCGATCGACCCCACCGCGCTGGCGCGCGCGGCGGAGGAGGTGGGGGCGCATTGGCTGTTGCTGGCCGACCGCCATATGGGCGATCGTGCGCAGCCGGATCGGGCCCGGACCTCGACGGATGCGAAGGCGCGTCAGGCCGCGGGCTAGGGTCGGGTGGCCCTCCAACGACGCCCTCGCTGTCCGGATGCACGGCATGGCCGACCCTCCGTCCCGACTTCTGGCCACCGCCCTGGCCGCCGCCGCCGTCGCGGGATGCACCACCCGGATCGCCCCGCCGGACGACGTGGCGGACCCGGCGACGGTGGCGATCGTCGATCACGGCCGCCATGCCAGCCTGGTCGTCGAGGCGCCGGACGCGACCATGCTGCGCTATGCCTATGGCGACCGCCAGTGGTTCGCCCTGCGCCGGACCGGCGCGGTGGAGGCGAGCCTCGCCGTCCTGGTGCCCTCGCCGAGCGTCCTGGGCCGGCGGCGCCTCCCGGGGCCGGTGACGGAGGCCGGGATCGACCGGGCGGTCGACGTCTCGATCGAGGAGATCCACCTGCTCACCGTGGAGTCCCGGAACGTCGAGGCGCTGGTCGAGCGGCTCGACGCGATCTTCTTCGCCGCGTCCGACCCGCCGATCGTCAATGACGTCTACGGCCTGGATTTCGCGCCGCATCCGGTCGACTACAGCCTCGCGCACAATTCCAACGTCGTGGTGGCCGGCTGGCTGGAGGCGCTCGGCTCCGCGGTCGAGGGCCCGCGCCTGTGGTCCAACTGGCATGTCTCGCCGTCTGCCGGACCGGCGCCTGACCGGACGCCGTGAGCGCCGCTTCCGCCGTTCGGCTCCCGCGGCGGAACTTGCGCTGCCTCAAACCGCGGGGCGGCCCTCGCTGCTAGGGTGCTCCGACGCGTGACGGTCGAGGTCCGGGAGGCGGAAATGGCACGGCGAAGGACGGGGTCGCGCATCGGCGACCTGAAGCGCAGAGTTCTCCGACAGTTGGTGCAGGAGGTCCCGGCCGACATCGCCCTCTGCGAGTTCGACTGCCGCAAGCGGCAGTGCCGCAGGGGCGAATGGGCGACGTGCCGGCGACGGCTGGATCACCTCGCGGGGGAACCGCCCGCCGAGACGGGCAGGGCCGCGTCGGCCTGACCTGGGCGGAGCGTCGGGTGCCGGCCGTTGCCGCCCTGGCCTCAGGCGGCTGCCATCGCGCGCAACAGCCGGTTGGCCCGGGCGAACTCCGCCCGCGTGCGGTTCATGTCGAAGGCGCGCGCGGTCAGGGTCTCGGGCGGCCATTCGCTGCTGCCGGTTCGGCCGAAGAAGTCGCCGCCATAGACATGGATCGCCGCGGTCAGACGGTCCATCGGGTTCAGGACGGAATGCACCGCCTCGGGCCCGAGAGAGAGGACCTCGCCCGCTCCGACGGAGCGGGCGCCCGCGGCCTCGATCCGGCAAGGGCCGTCGGCCGGAAGGCGGCGCCAAAGCAGATTGTCCTCCCGCCCCGAATAGACCCCGTTCACCGCCCACATGGTGTGGTCGTGCGGCAGGATCGACATGCGCGGCCCCCAGACGACATGGACGACCGTCAGGTCGGGCGACTGGTAGAGCGGCGTCAGTCCGGCCTCGGTCGGCTCGCCCAAGGCGGCGCTGATGGCGGCGCTGTCGGCTGCGGCCTCGGCGACACGGTCGCGGAGGGCTCGGAGGGGCGTCGCGTCGTCCAGGGCGGCGCGGCAGTCCTCGACGAAGCGGTCAACGTCGAACATCGCGGACCTCCTATTCGATTGCGGCAATTATAGTACTGTTCGTTGACGCCAGAAGTAACAAAATTTTTATTGTTGATCTTAGTAGAGCAATAAAATGCTGAATTCAGGCTCTTGTCAGGCCGAGTTCCGCATCCGTCGCGGCGGCGAACTTGTCGCGCGGCGGCAACGGTCGGTCGGCCCAGCCGGGCTCGAAGGCGAAGCTCGACACCTTGCGGCCCGGCGGTAGGCTGCCGTTGCCGGCGCCCTGGGCGTAGTCGTAGTAGAGCTTGACGATCTGCTCCCGTGTGACCTGCTGCGCCGCCGGTTGGGAGAGGCAGGCGTCGCGCCAGCGCCCGACCCGGTCGAAGCCCTCGGCGGGCAGTTCGAAGCCCTCGTAGTAGTCGAGGAACCAGAACCGCATGAAGAGCGGCGTGAACACGGTTTCCGCCCAGCCGAAGCGGTCGAAGAGGTACGTGCCGCCCGGGTTCTGCCAGGCGAGGAAGTCCTCCAGCGCGGCATATTCCGCCAGCATCGCATCGCGAAAGGCGGGCGTCTCGGCCGGATCCCGGTTCATCACCCAGCGATATCCGGCAGCGGCGAAACTGCCCTCGTGCGCTGCCAGCATCGCCTCGACCGCCCGTTCGTAGGGATCGGTGCGGGCGACCGGCGGGTCAGGAAACAACTCCTCCAGATAGCGCAGGATTACCAGGCTTTCCTTGAGCACGCCCCGAGGCGTCTCCATCACCGGCAGGGCGGTGGTGCCGCGGGTCAGCGCCAGCAGGCCGGGATCGCGGGGCTTTGTGATGTCGACCACGCGGAAGGAAACGGCGTCCGTCGCGCCCTTGAGCGCCAGCAGGATCTCCAGCCTCTGCGAGAACGGGCAGACCGGGATGTGGTGGACGATGTGATCGGGCATGGCGGTGTTCTCCGGCTGGCACGGGCCAGTCGCTGAGTACCGCCGATCGAGGGGGCGCGGCAATGGCGGGCTTCGCCGCGCGCCCCCGGCGGCCACGGCCGCGGGCGTCAGAAGGTGCCTTGTTCGAACAGCACCAGCAGGAGCGCTACCACGGCGAGGGCGAAAACCAGCCCGATGCCGCGCAGGACGGCCTCGTCACGTCGATGGCTACGCATCACCTCCTCCCCATTTTCCATAATGGTACTATGGGGTGGATCGGCAGGGTTCGCGAGGGGCGCTGGCGGCTTAGCGCGACTCCCCTCCGAGAGCGCCCTTCGTCCGGGCGATGGGGGCGGGTGCCGAGGCCGTGCGCTGAGGCTATTCGGGGCGAGGCCGCGACGTCTCCCGACCGGCACCGGGGGGCACTGCCTTCTTCCAGGGCAGCCGGCCCTCGATCTCGATCTCGAGCGAGAAGCTCAGGAAGGTTCGGATCAGGACGATCAGGCCGAGCACCGCCAAATTGTCGAGCGTGGGCTCCACCGCGACCGTGCCGATGATGTCCGCGGCGACCAGGAACTCCAGGCCCAGCAGGATCGCCCGGGCGAGCCGGGTGCGAAACCGATGATAGGCGTCGGGCCAGTTGCCGCCGGCGAGCAGCGCACGGGCGAACATCACGCCCGCGGCGATGGCGCCGATCACGATCGCCAGGACGCCGATTGCTTCGATGGCGAGCGAGATCCAGTGCAGGGCCGGATCGAACCAGCCGGGGGAGGCGGTCTCGGTGCGGCCGGGTTCCATGGGAGAGGGCTCTTCATCCAGCGCAGGCGGGCAGGCTGCGGCGCCTCGTCAACGCGGGCGGCGCCGGGGCCGTTCCGCGAGGCCCGTCCGGTCGTTTTTGCGGACCTGTGGCATTGGCCGATTCAATCGGCAGTCCAAGGCCTTGCCCCATCGCTCGGCACGGATTTCGGCCGACTCCGCGCGATGGGATGTGCGGTCGACGGAATACGATCCCCGGTCCGCAGCGTTGGGGCAGCAGATTGCGGGACCGCCGCAGTCGACGGATGGACGTCAAGAAACAGGCGGGTGCAACCGCGGCCGATGCCGACGCCGAGGCCGCGCCCCCGCTTCGGGAGAGATCCGATGATGACACGCAGTATGGTGGCGACCCTCGCCGGCCTCCTGCTCGCGCTTGCCGCCTGCGACGACGGCGCGGAGGACCAGGCGGCCGATGCCCCCGAGACGACGGAAGTGCCTCAGGTCGAGGAACCGGTCGGCGAGGCCGGCGAGGCGGCCGAAGAGGCCGTCGAGGAGACCGGAGAAGCGGCCGAACCGGCGACGGAGGAGGAGGTCACCGTCCCGCAGACCGACGAGCCGGTGCCGGAGACCACCGAGCCCCAGGGTTCCGGGGGCGATACCGGCCAGGAGGTCGACATTCCGGAGACCGACGAGGAGATTCCGGAGACCCAGCAGCCGAGCGGCGGTTGATCCCGCGCCCAGGGTCGCGCGCAGGGTCGCGCGCGCAGGGTCGCGGGATGACCGTCTTGCGCTCGGCCGGTCGTCCCCGACGGGTCATCCCGGACGGCCCGAGAGGGCCGATCCGGGACCCCGGCGGCCGGCCTCGCGGATCAGGAGCGCCGACAGGGCGGAGGTCCACGCCACCTCGACCAGCGCGAGGCCCCGTTCATGGGCCCCCGTCCCAGGCGGTCGGGGTGAAGAAGAAGGGGGTCCGGCGATCGGCCACAGGACCGTGACCCCGAGCCCGAACCGACGCCAGCCCTCGCCTGCCGGGCCGGTCGGGCCGGCACCGAACGCCGTGGCCGCCGTAGACAGCGCCCGCCGTCCTCTCCTCGACCGTCGGAGCGCCAAGCTTCCGGGCCTGGATCGGGTTCCCCAGGCGGGATCGACGCGCCCCTGGCGTCGGAGCGTCCGCCCGCCGCCGGAATGCACCCGCGAAAAGGCGAAAACCAATCGGGCCCCCGTGCGTTGGTGGGGCCGAGTTCCGAAGCAACCTCGAGGAGGGAGCATCATGAGGACGACGATTCTCACCGCGGCGAGTGCCATCGTGATCGCCGCCGCGCCGATGGCCGCGACGGCCCAGAGCCAGAACGCCAGCGAGCAGGGCCAGGCGCAGGGTCAGGGCCAGGCCATGAGCCAGCAGCAGGGCCAGGGCGGCATCGACGTGACCCTGGAATTCCTGCGCGACATGGACGTGACCGGCGCCAATGGCGAAGAAGTCGGCGATGTGATGGAAATCGTCCAGTCGAGCGGCGGGGATCAGGGCCTCTATGCGGTCGTCAGTGTCGAGAACGGCTGGTTCGAAGAGGATACCCACATCGTCAAGGCGCTGAGCAGCATGACCATCGTCGACGGTCCGAGCCTGCGCCTCGACAACGTCACCGAGGACACCATCGAGAACGAGATGGAATACGTCGAGGACGACTGGGACATCGTCGAGGAGGAATACGCCAGCTTCGAGCAGGCGTATGAGGAGAACGACTGGGACTGGTGGTGATCCGCCGGGTTCCAGACCGTTCCAAGCGAAGCGCCCCGGTCGAGGCCGGGGCGCTTTCGTGTGCGCCGGCGGCGGAGCCGATTCGGTTCGGCCCCGTGCGGTGGGACTCCCGCCGAATCGTCGCTGATCGCCGTCCCTACCGGCTGCCGGCCTTGAGCATCGCCTCGTGCATCGCCGCCGCGGCAGCGTCGAAGCCCAGCGACCGGGCGTCCTCCAGCGGCGTCGTGCAATCGTCGATGCGCGTGCGGATCGACGCATCGGCGCCCCGCGCCAGCAGCAGCCGCACCGCCTCCAAATCCTTCAGCCACACCGCATGGTGCAGCGGCGTCCAGTCGTTGAAGCCGTGCGCGTGGATGTCGGCGCCGTGATCGAGCAGCAGGTCGATCAGCGCGAACCGGTCGGGCCGATCCGACGACAGGGCGGCCATCAGTGCCGGAAACCCGCCGTCGTCGCGATAGTCGACCTGGGCTCCCAGCCGGATCAGCGCCTCGATGAAGGACAAGGGGCTCCAGTAGATCGCATACTCCAGAACGTGCTCGCTCAGGCCCAGGCCCCAGGGCATGAGCATCCGCGGAAACGCCGCCGGATCGCCCAGCGCGGCCCGCAGCTGCGCCATGTCCCCGGCGCGGAAGGCCGCGTCGATCGCCATGGCCTGGCGGCGGCGGTCGTCGTCCACCGGCTCAGTCCTCCGGCCTCGGAGCCTGCCCGCGCAGCCGCTTGGTCGCGCCGCGGCGGGTCTTGGCGTCGATCCGGCGGCGCTTGGCGGCGGCGCCGGGACGTGTCGGCACGCGCCGCTTGGGCCGCACGGCGGCGCGCCGAACCAGCTCGGCCAGCCGCTCCAGGGCATCGCGGCGGTTCGCCTCCTGGGTGCGGAACCGGTCGGCGGTCAGCACGATCTCGCCGTCCTTGGTCATCCTGGAGCCGGCGACGGACGGCAGCCGCCGGCGCACGAAGTCGGGCAGCGACGGGCTGTTCGCCGCGTCAAAGCGGAGCTGCACCGCGCTCGCCACCTTGTTGACGTTCTGCCCGCCGGGGCCGCCGGCCCGGATGAAGCTGAGGCTGACCTCCTCCTCCGGGATGGCGATGGTGTCGGTGACGGGGATCATCGCTGCGCCTCTGCTCGACGGGTCCTCAAAGGTCCAGGATGAACCACGCCTCCGCCGCCATCCGGACGATGCCGACCAGCGCGCCCGCGCGGGCCAGTATGGCCCAGATCCGGGGCCCTTGTAGACAGCGGCGGCGCGCCAGATGGCCACGAAGACGAACACGAACCAGACCAGCGAGGCGACCCAGACCAGGATCAGCAGTTCCTTCAGCCGGCCGCCTGTCGCAATCCAAAGCCCTGCCAGCACGGCGACGAAGCCCATGTTGCCGCCGACGCCAAGGATCCAGTAGGTGATCGACAGCCTCACCCGACCGGCCCAGGCCTCGCGGAGGAACTCCATCGCCTCGCTCCCTCTGGTGTCGCCGGGCATGTCGCGGCCGGCCGGCGGGGGTGCAAGGGGCGCCGCGGCGGAGCGGGCGCCAGGCCTGGGCCATGCCCCTCCCGGCGGGCGCCGAAGAGGGGGAGCGGGTGTCGCGGCGGCTATGCCCCCCGCCGCCGCGTCAGCCAGGCGAAGCGGGCTGCCTGACCGGCCAGTGCCAGGACCGAGGCGAGGATGATCGCCTCCATCAGCCCGGTGGCGCCGCGGTCCAGCGGGAAGGCCAGCGCCCAGGCCAGCACCGGCATCACGCCGACATAGACGCCGGCCTGCAGTGCCGACGGCACCCAGGTGTCGCCGGTGCCGCGCACCGCGTGGGCCAGGACCGTCTGGCCGCCGTCCAGGACGGTGGCGAACGCGGCGATCAGGACCAGGGCCGCCGCGAGGGTGCGGACCTCCGCGTCGCCGGTGAAGATGCCGGCCAGCGCCCCGGGCGCCAGCGCCATGCCCAGGCCACAGCCGGCCATCAACAGGCTGTTGAGCCCCAGGCCGATCCAGCCCGCCGCCGCCGCGCCGGCGCGGTCCCTGGCGCCCCAGGCGGGGCCGACCCGGGCTGCGGTGGCCGTCGAGACGCCGAGCGCGATCATGAACACCACCGCGAGGATGTTGAGCGCGATCGTGTAGGCGCCGACCGCGGCGATGCCGATCCAGCCCGCCATCATCGCCAGGATCGTAAAGCTCACGCTCTCGCAGCCGATCGACACGGCCGCGGCGTAGCCCTGGCGGCGCTGGTTGCGCCAGGCGGCGCCGCCCGGACCGGCGAGGCGGCTGCGCACACCGAGGCGGCGGGCCTCCGGCAGCCACCAGATCGCCGCCGCGAGCGACAGGCCCATGACCCAGCGCATCGCCGTGGTCGCCCAGGCCGAGCCCTCCGCCCCCATCGCCGGCAGGCCCAGATGGCCGTAGACCAGCACCCAGTTCAGCGCGACGTTCAGCACGTTGCCGGCGATCATCAGCACCATGCCAGGGCCGGGGCGGCCGATCGCCTCGAGCCAGAAGGCCGACGTGATGTAGAGCGCGATGCCCGGCAGGCCGAGGCCGAGGATCGCCAGCACCCGGCCGGCCCCCTCCGCCAGGCCGTCCGCCTGGCCGATCGCCCGGAAGAACGGGGTTCCGAACAGGCAGGCGACCGTCATCGCGGCGCCGAGCACCAGGGCGTAGGGGACCGAGCGGCGCCAGACCGCCCCGGCGGCCGCCTCGTCCCGGGCCCCGAAGGCGAGGGCGGTCGACACCATGGTGCCGATCAGGAGGCCGACCAGGACGCCGATCAGCGGTCCCGCCGCCATGCCGCCCAGCGATGCCCAGGCGAGGTCGTCGGCCGCGTAGTGGCCGACCATCAGCAGGTCGACGGACGCCATGGCCATCAGGCCGGAGCGGGCAATCACGACCGGCACCGCCAGACGCACCAGCGGTGCGACGTGCCGGCGCAGCAGGCGGGCCGCATCGGGGCGGGGGGCCAGCGTCAGGGCGTTGGACATGACCGGTCTCCGGAGGGACACGCTCCCGGATGGGGGCGCGCGGGACCGGGTAGATACATCCGGTGTCGGATGCTTTCAACGGGAATCGCGTTTCCGTCGTGTTTCAGCTGCCGACGGCTTGAGAGGGGCCCCCTGCGGCTCGTGTCGCGAGTTGATCCAGCGCATTGCACCTACGAGTCTTTGGGTTATTTTGCACTGCGAAATGACCGAGTCGGCAGGCCTGCCGATTCCGCTCTCGTCATACGCGATCCGGTACCCGCTGGGAGGTGGCCTATCGGGTCGCGTCGTTCAATGCCCGTCCGGAAAGGGCGGCGATCGAGGGAGAAACGCTGAGATGAGCGACACACGCGGATCGCGTCAAACGTCGATGGACCGCTATTGGAAGGCCAATATCCGCACGGTGATCGGATCCCTGGCGGTCTGGTTCCTGGTGTCCTACGGCTGCGGCATCCTGTTTGCCGATGCCCTCAACGCCATTCAGATCGGTGGCTTCCCGCTGGGCTTCTGGTTCGCCCAGCAGGGATCGATCGTCGTGTTCCTGCTGCTCATCGTCTTCTACGCATGGCGGATGAACAGACTGGACCGCGAATACGACGTCGACGAGCGCTGACGCACCGGCAGGGAACCCCCACCATGGAACTCCAAACCCTCACCTATTTGGTGGTCGGTGCGACCTTCGCGGTCTACATCGGCATCGCCTTCTGGGCAAAGGCATCGAGCACCGGCGAGTTCTACGTCGCCGGCAAGGGCGTGCATCCGGTCGCCAACGGCATGGCCACGGCGGCGGACTGGATGTCGGCCGCGTCGTTCATTTCGATGGCCGGACTGATCGCCTTCCTGGGCTACGGCGGCTCGGTCTACCTGATGGGCTGGACCGGTGGCTACGTGCTGCTGGCGATGCTGCTGGCGCCGTATCTGCGGAAATACGGCAAGTTCACGGTGCCGGAGTTCATCGGCGACCGGTACTACAGCCAGACTGCCCGCGTCGTCGCGGTGATCTGCCTGATCTTCATCTCGTTCACCTATGTCGCCGGGCAGATGCGCGGCGTCGGCATCGTCTTCTCGCGGTTCCTCGAGGTCGAGATCCTGACCGGCCTGATCGTCGGCATGGGCATCGTCTTCGTCTACGCCGTGCTGGGCGGGATGAAAGGCATCACCTACACGCAGGTCGCCCAGTACGTCGTGCTGATCACCGCCTACATCATTCCCGCGGTGTTCATCTCGATCCAGATCACCGGCAATCCGATCCCGGCGCTGGGCCTCGGCTCGCAGGTCCAGGGGACCGACACCTACCTGCTGGAGCGGTTGAACCAGATCGTTACCGACCTCGGGTTCACGGAATACACCCAAGGCACCAAGACGACAATCGACATGTTCGCGATCACCGCGGCGCTGATGGTCGGCACCGCCGGCCTGCCGCACGTGATCGTGCGGTTCTTCACCGTGCCGCGCGTGCGCGACGCCCGGGCCTCGGCCGGCTGGGCGCTCTTGTTCATCGCGCTGCTCTACCTGACCGCTCCGGCGGTCGGCGCGATGGCCCGCTACAACCTGACCGCCACGATCCAGACCGGCGAAGTCGGCGCGCCGGAGGCCAACCTGCCGATCGAACAGTTGCCCGAGTGGATGTCGCGCTGGGCGGCGACCGGCCTGATCTCCTGGGAGGACAAGAACGCCGACGGGCGCATCCAGTACTACAATGAGGACGGCCTGACGGCGGCGACCCAGCAGGAGTACGGCTGGGAGGGCAACGAACTGCGAGTCGACAACGACATCATGGTGCTGGCCAACCCGGAGATCGCGCAGTTGCCGAACTGGGTGATCGCCCTGGTCGCGGCGGGCGGCGTGGCGGCCGCGCTGTCGACGGCGGCCGGCCTCCTGCTGGTGATCTCCTCGTCGATCAGCCACGACCTGATGAAGTCGACCTTCGCCAAGAACATCAGCGAGAAGCAGGAACTGCTGGCCGGCCGCATCGCGGCCGCGGTGGCGATCCTGATCGCCGGCTATCTCGGCTACAACCCGCCCGGCTTCGTCGCGCAGGTGGTGGCCTTCGCGTTCGGGCTCGCGGCGAGTTCCCTGTTCCCCGTGATCATGATGGGTATCTTCTCCAAGACCATCAATCGCGAGGGGGCGATCGCCGGCATGCTGACCGGCCTGGTGTTCACCATGGGCTACATCCTGTGGTTCAAGGGGATCTTCATCACCCCGGTGCAGGAGAACATTCCAGAGAACTGGCTGTTCGGCATCTCGCCGGAGGGCATCGGCTTCGTCGGCATGATCCTGAACTTCGCCGTGGCGTTCGCGGTCAGTGCCGTGACCAAGAAGCCGCCGCAGGAGATCCAGGAGATGGTGGAGTTCATCCGTTCCCCCCGCGGCGCGGGAGTCGCCCAGTCGCACTGACGGCGGCACGACCTTGCACCCGCCCTCCGGCGGGGAAGCGGCCGGCCCGGGGGGCATTCCCCCGGGCCGTTCACTTTCTTCCCGGTGGCCTTTCCGGTGGCCGGGACCTGCCGGTCGCCGAAATCCGCGCCCGGTTGACCGGAATCAACCCGGCGGCCGGGGCCGGGCCCTATGCTGTCGGCGTCGGTCCGGCAGCCGCCGGAACGCCCCGTCACCGCACCCGGGACACGCGCCCCAGCCCATGAAAGATCCCTACGAGGTTCTCGGCGTCCCGCGCACCGCCTCGCGGGACCAGATCCGCCGGGCCTATCGGGAGCGGGCCAAGCGTTCGCACCCCGATCTGCATCCCGGCGACCCCAAGGCGGAGGAGCGGTTCAAGGAGATTTCGGCCGCTTGGCATCTGCTGTCGGACAAGGATCGGCGCGCGCGCTACGACCGCGGCGAGATCGATGCCGAGGGGCATGAGCGGCCGCACCACGCCTGGTACCGCAACCATGCCGAAGGCGCCGCCGGGGCGCGCTACGACCCGCAGGCCGGGGCGGAGGACCTGGGCGCCTTCTCCGACCTGTTCGCCGAGATGTTCGCCCGCGGGGGCGGCCCCCGGGCCGGCGCGCGTCCCGGCGCGGGACTGCGGCTGCGCGGGGCCGATCGGCACTACCACACGACGATCGACTTCCTGACGGCGGTGCGCGGCGGGCACCAGCGGGTCGGGCTGCCGGACGGGGCGACCCTGGACGTCACCGTCCCGGCCGGGCTGGGGGACGGCCAGGTTCTGCGACTCAAGGGCAAGGGCGATCCGGGGATCGGCGGCGGGTCCGCGGGCGACGCAATGGTCACGGTCTCGGTCCGGCCACACCCGGTCTATGCCCGCGACGGCGACGACATCGTCGTCGAGGTGCCCGTGACCGCGGGCGAGGCCCTGGCCGGCGCGCGGATCCGGGTGCCCACCCTGCACGGGCCGGTCAGCCTGACCGTGCCGGCGGGATCGAACACCGGGACGCGGCTGCGGCTCAAGGGCAAGGGCGTGCAGGCCGGCGGCCGGCCTGCGGGCGATCAGATCGTCCGGCTGAGGGTGGTCCTGCCCGAACGGCCCGATCCGGCGCTGGTGGAGGCGGTGACCGGTTGGGAGAAGGCGCATCCCTACGATCCCCGTCGCCGGCTGCTGGCGGAGGCGGGGTCATGAGCCCCGATCCCCTGATGGACCTGGCCGACCTGGTCGCCGCGGTCGACGACCTGGAGCGGGCGGACCTGGAGCGCTGGATCGCCGAAGGCTGGCTGGCGCCGGCGGTGCCCGGGCGGGAGCCCCGCTTCGCCCGCATCGACCTCGCGCGGGTCGAGCTGATCGTCGAGATGCGCCGCGACCTCGACATCGGCGACGAATCGATTCCGGTGATCCTGTCGCTGATCGACCAGGTGCATGGCCTGAGGCGCGAACTGAAGCAGGTCTGCGCCGCGATCGAGGCCGAAGAGCCGGAGGTGCGCCGGAGGATCCTGGAGCGCTTCGCCGCCGCGCGCCGGACCGCCGCGACCGCCGCCCCCGTGCCCGGGCCTGCCCCGGAAACTCCCGACGAGGACGACCCGTGACCGCCGATCCCGCCGCTCCGGAACTGGCCGACATCCGCGACTTCCTGGCCGGACACCACCCGTTCGACCTGCTGCCGCCGGGTGAGCTCGACACGCTGACCCGGCAGTTGACGATCCGCTATCTCAAGAAGGGCGCGATCCTGATGGAGCCGGGCGAGCGGATCGGCCATCTTTCGATCGTCCGCAGCGGAGCGCTGGAGACGCACGATCCGGAGGGCGCGCTGCTGGCCCATGCCGGAGAAGGCGATGCGGCCGGCGTGCGGGCCCTGCTGCGTGGCGGCCTGGCGGTCAACCGGATCGCCGCGATCGAGGACACGCTGATCTACCAGCTGCCGGCGGCGGCGTTCGATCGCCTGCGGGAGGCCCATGCCAGCTTTGCCTATTTCTTCGCGCCCCAGGGCGGAGAGCGGCTGCGCGGTGCGATGGCGGCGGCCGGCGTCGGCGACCAGGTCGGGCTCACGACCCGCCGTGTCGCGGACCTGGTTCGACGCGAACCCGTTCTGGCTCCGCCCGACATGACCGTCGCCGAGGCCGCGGCGCGCATGAGGCGGGAGGGCATCTCCAGCCTGCTGATCGCCGAGGAGGGCCGGTTGACCGGCATCCTGACCGACCGGGACCTGCGCAACCGGGTGCTCGCGGAAGGCCGCGCGGGCGACACGGCCGTCGCCGACGTCATGACGCCGCGGCCGCTGACCGTTCCGGCGACGGCGTTCCTGTTCGAGGCACTGATGCTGCTGACCCGTCACGGGATCCACCACATGCCGGTGGTCCGCGGCGACGTGCCGGTCGGGGTGCTGACCTCGACCGATCTCCTGCGGACCCAGACCCGTAGCGTGGTCTACGTCGCGAGCGACATCCACAAGCGCGACAGCGCCGAGGGTATCAGCAAGGCACTGGCCCCGCTGCCCTCGGTGGTCCTGGATCTGGTCGAGGCCGGCGCGGGCGCCTACGCCATCGGTCACGCCGTCACCGCCGTCGCCGACAGCGCCACCCAGCGGCTGATCCAGCTGGCCGAGGCCGAGCTGGGACCGCCGCCGGTGCCCTATGCCTGGATGGCCCTGGGCAGCCAGGGCCGCAACGAGCAGACCGCCCGGTCGGACCAGGACAACGCCCTCCTGATCGCCGACGACTTCGACCCCGACGTGCACGGCCCCTGGTTCCGGGCCATGGCGGAGCGGGTGTGCGACGGGCTGAACACCGCGGGGTTCGTCTGGTGCCCCGGCGGGATCATGGCCAAGACCGACCGCTGGCGGCAGACCCTGTCCGAGTGGAAGCGCACCTTCGCCGGCTGGATCGACCGGCCAGACCCCGAGGCGCTGATGTACGCCAGCGTGTTCTTCGACTTGCGCGCCGTCCACGGCCGCGCGGAGTTGCTGGAGGACCTGCAGGCCGAGGTGCTGAGGCGGGCGCAGGGCAGCCGGCTCTTCCTCGGCCACCTGACCGGCAACGCGCTGACCCACCAGCCGCCGCTGGGCCTGTTCCGGAACCTGGTGCTGATCGGCTCCGGGGAGCACCGCAAGACGCTGGATCTCAAGCATACCGGCATCGTCCCGGTGGTCGATCTGGCGCGGATCTACGCGCTCGACGCCGGGTTGGCCGCGGTCAACACCCGCGACCGGCTGGCGGCGGCGCGGGATGCCGGCAAGATCAGCGAGGGCGGGGCGCGCGACCTGATCGACGCGCTCGACTTCCTGTCGCTGATTCGGCTGCGCCACCAGGCCCGGCAGATCCGCGACGGCCGGCCGGCCGACAACTTCCTGCCGCCGGACGAGCTGTCCGGGTTCGAGCGCGGCCATCTGAAGGACGCCTTCTCGGTGATCAAGGCGATGCAGGCGGCCGCGGTCGCCGCCTATCGCGGCGGGCGCGGCTGACCGGCATGGCGGCCGTCCCCGGCTTCGTCCTGGGCAGCGACCTGCGCCGATGGTGGCAGGCGCGGCGCTGCCGGTCGGAGGCGCTGAGGCAGTACTACCGCGTCGACTATGCCACCCTCGACACGCCCTGGACCGGGACCGAGTTCCTGGCGCTCGACCTCGAAACCACGGGCCTCGACCCGGAGCGGGATGCCATCCTGTCGATCGGCTGGGTCCCGATCGTCCGCGGCGCGATCGTGCTGGCGGAGGCGGATCACCGGCTGGTCGCCGCCGACCGCGATGTCCCGGCGGAGAGTGCCGTGATCCATGGCATCCTCGACCGCCATCTGACCGACGCGCCAGCCTTGGCCGACGTCCTGCCCGCCCTGTTCGAAGCCTTGACCGGACGGCTGCCGGTCGCGCATCACGCGTCGATCGAGGCGGGCTTCCTGGGAGCCGCGTGCCGGCGCCTCTGGGGCTGTCCGCTGATCGTGCCGTTCGTCGACACGCTGCGGCTGGAGCGGCGGCAGTACGCCCGGCGAGGGGCGGTCGGCGGCGTCGGCGATTTCCGGCTCGCCGCCGCGCGGGCACGCTACAACCTGCCGCGCTATCGCGGCCATCATGCGCTGGCCGACGCGATCGGCTGTGCGGAACTGTTCCTGGCCCAGGCCGCGGCGATGAGCGGCCGGCAGCCGGTCAAGGTGGAGGACGTGCTGTGAGGCGGATCGGGACGGGGCGCTGCCGATGCTGATCGAGATCGCGGCGGCCGCGGTCGGCGCGTTCGCCGGCGCCGGCCTGTATCTGGGCTTGATGCGCCTGATCGGCAGGCGTCCTCCGCGCTGGACCGTGCTGGGGGTTGCGGCGGTCGCGATGATCGCCGTCGTCAGCGCGATCCGGTATGGCTGGGGCGACTGGGCGGAAAGCCAGCTGCCGGAGCGGATGGTCGTCGTCGATCGGGTGCGGTCGTCCGATCCGATCCAACCCTGGACGCTGGTCTGGCCGATGACCCAGGGCCTGCTGGCGATCGATCGGGCCAGCCTCGCCCGCCACCCGGCGCATCCGGGGATCGTGGCGGTCGATCTGGTGCTGGCCCGGCGGGGGACCGGGACAGTGGTGTTCCCTCACCTGGTCGACTGCGCTGCGGACCCTCGCCGCACCGCCCGCCTCCCGGCCGGCGCGGCCCTCGACGAGGGCCCGCTGCCGGACGGGCTGGACTGGTCGACCGAGGCGCCGGCGGCCTTATTCGAGACCACCTGCGCCGACCGGTCGTAGGTCGGATTGACCAAAGGGAAACCCGACGGATGGCCCGTCCGCCCGGCGCCGGCCGTCGGGTTTCCGCTTCGCTGCAACCCGACCTACATTGCCGACTCCTGCGCCGGCAGGGTGCGGAGATAGGCGACGATCGCGGCGAGGTCCGCCTCCGAGATGGTGGCGTAATGACCGTAGGGCATCGGCGGATTGAGGCGATCGCCGTTCGGCCGGACGCCAGTGGTGATCGCGGCGACGATCTCCTCGTCCGACCAGCTGCCGAGGCCGTCCTCCGGATGCGACGTGAGGTTGCGGCTGACCGCGACGCCCCAGGGACCCGGAAACTCCGCACCGCCGGCGCCCAGCCTACTCCAGTCCCGCCGGCCGTCGGGGCCAATCGGCGTATGGCATTCCATGCAATGGCCGATCTGCACCAGGTACGCGCCATAGGTGACCGGGTCGCCGGCATCGGGCGCGGCGACGCTCTCGATCGGCGGGCCGTAGGACGGCGGCAGGGGGATCTCGTAGGTCGACGCCGGCACCGCGTTCTCGACCGCTGGAACCTGCCGGAGGTAGGCGACCAGCGCCGCAAGGTCGTCGTCCGACAGGTGGCGATAGAGCTCCATCGGCATCGGCGGGCCAATCACGCTGCCGTCGGGCCGGATGCCCTCGCGGATCGCGCGGGCGAGGTCCTCGTCGCTCCAGCCGCCGACCCCCGTCGCCCCGTCAGGGGTGATGTTGGGCGCGCGGGCGACGAACACGCCCTCGTCGAACACCATGCCGCCCGCCAGTTCCATGCCGGGCACCGGCCCGTCGGGGCCCTGCGGCGTATGGCAGTTGCCGCAGGCGACCACGCCATTCATAAGATAAGCTCCCCGCGCCAGCAGGGCCCCCTCGTCGGCGGCGGCCGCACCGGCCCCCGCCACCGCCACGGCCCCCAGCGCCGCGCGGGCGATTTTTCGCATCATTCCTTGTTACTCCCCCAAATGCGACAGAATGTCGCACCAATGGTGGGGATCATGCATCGGCGCCGGGGCCAGGCAAGGGATTATCGCCGGGCTTCGCCGCGGCCGGCCGCTCAGCGGTCCACTGCGAGCCGCCGCACGGTCCAGCCGAGCGTCGCGCCGTAGACCAGGTGGAAGACCAGCGCGAAGAGCGGGATCCCGACCGCGACGGCGGCCGGGAAGCTGCCGTAGAGCGGCCACAGCGCCAGCGTCATGCCGAGCCAGGGGCCGAGCGCGAAGACCGCGCCCGCCAGCGGACCGCCGCCGCGACGCAGCCGGGATGCGATCAGTCCGTAGAGCGGTCCCCAGACCAGCGTCCCGAGCACCGCGTGCGCCACCCACCCGGCGGCATCGTCCACTGGAATCGCGCCGTAGCGCTCCACCAGCCCGGCCAGCAGGCCGATCGCGTCGAACCGGGGCAGGAGGCCGGTCCAGCGCTCGACGAGCATCGGAACCGCCGCAGCCAGACTGCCGGCGGCACCGCCGGCGGCACCGCGGACCAGGGCGAGGGGAAGGGCGCGCATCGACCCCCTCACGGCCCCCGGATCCGGTCCTTCCAGGGGTCGAGCGCGCCGCCCTGGCTGTCGCCCCAGCACCAGACCGGGAACGCCGGGCCTTGGCCGACCCGGGCCAGGCCGATCGTCGCCGCGCCGTCGCGGGTGTCGCCGGGGTCGATCCAGATCTGCTCGGCCCGGACGGTCAGCATCGCCGCGCCGGTCTCCGGCTCGACGAGATCGATCCGGACGCCGTCGGCGCGCCATTCGGCGTCGGCGACCATGGCGTCGATGCGCTCCTGCTCCTCGCCGGAGAGGGTCAGTTCCTCGTCGCCGAACAGGTAGGCGAGGCCGACGATCCGGCCGGCGCCGGTGACCACGAAACCGATGTCGAACTCGGGGTCCTCCGACTGGCACCCGAACCCCTGGGCGGCCGCCGGCAGGGCGGCGGTGATGACGGCGCCCGCGGCGGCGAGGGCGAGCAGCGGGACTTGGAGGCGGGACGGGGCGAGCGGACGGCGGCAGGGCATGGCGGCGATCCTCCTCGAGCGGGCGCGCGCCTTCATGGCGCCCGCTCATTGTGACCTGCCGATGGCCGAGCGCGCCGTCGCGCTAGCGCCGGCCGCGGAATTGCCGGGCGCGGGCGACCGGCTTGGGCAGGGGGAGACCGAAGTGATCCGCCGCGGCGGCCACGGCATCGATCCAGGCGTCGGGATCGGCGGCGCGCAGGTCGACCGCATCCGCCCGGCTGGGCGCGTGGTCGGAGAGCCGCAGGCGCAGCGGCGGACGGCCACGGGCGCCGGCGGTCGCCTCCGGCCCCGCCGTCACCTCGAGATAGGCGGTGGGAGTCGAGGCCGCGCGCTCCACCGCCACCGCCAGTGACGGCGGCAGGTGGCGGCGGACCAGGGCGATCTGCCGGTCGATCTCGGTGTCGGCGTCGTCGCCGTCGCCGTCGCCGTCGCGGGGGCTGGGACCCGCGGTCACCGCCGACCTCCGCCGGCCGGGCGGCGGCGTCTTGCGGGGCCGGGCGCCGGCGTCCACGTGACGGGACAGAGGCGCCGGCAGTCGGCGGGCCTCGGAGCATTCGCGGGATCAGACATGGCCGATATCGAGATCCGGACCGACGAGGAGTTCGAGAACGCCCAGCGCGAGTTGAGCGCGCTGGTCGAGCAGGGCCGGCAGGACGATGAACGCGCGGTGGATCTCCAGAACGCCGTGATGGCCTATCGCGACCGGCACCGCGGCGATCTGGAGAAGGGGCTGCCCGACGAGAGCAAAGAGGAAGGGGCGCCGCTCGACGAGTCGCTGGACGAGACGTTCCCGGCCAGCGACCCGCCGGCGGAAACCTCTCCCGGCCACGCCGGCAAGCCGCGCGGCCATGACTGACCGCGCGGCGCGCCGGACACGCCATCAGCCCAGGTCGGGCACGGTGCGCGCCATGCTGTCGAGGGCCGAGGCCTTCTCCCACCACGCGGACAGGCCGGGGTGGTTGGCCAGCAGCCCCTCCGCCTCCGGCGTGCCGGTGAAATAGGCGAAGATCGGCGCGAGGTAGAGGTCGGCCAAGCTCATCTCCCGTCCGGCGAGCCAGGGGTCGTCGCCGCGGACGCCGTCGATCGCCTTCAGGACCGTGGCGGCGGTCCCCATCGCCTGCTGCACCGCCGCGTCGTCCGGCGTGCCGCCGGTCATCGGCACGATCATGCGCTGCCACACGATGGCGCCGATCAGGCAGGCATAGCCGTAGCTGTCGACGATGCTGATCACCTGGGTCATCCGTGCGTCGCCGCGGGCGTCGCCGGGCACCAGCGCCGGGCCGTCGAACGCCTTCTCCACATAGCGCAGGATCGCGGGCGTCTCGTAAAGCGCGAAGCCGTCATGCTCGTAGGCGGGCACCTTGCCGAACGGGTGCCGGGCAAGATGAGGGTGCTGCTGCCCCTCGCCGGCCAGGATGTGCACCCCCTCCAGCCGGTAGGCGACGCCCTTTTCCTCGTGCGCCAGGCGCGCGGTGCGGGTGTAGGTGCTGTAGTCTGGACCATGAATGACGGGATCGGCCATGGTGGCACTCCTCGTTGTCATTGGGAGAGGCGAGGGCAAGAGTGTGCCGAGGCCGCGGTTTCGGCAATCGGCAATCGGCAATGATCTGTCGGCGGGCCTCAGTCCCGTGGCTCGCCGGCCCGCCGCTGTCGGGCAGCCGGCGGCGTTCCAGCTTCACGACCGCACTGCCGAGGCTGCCGACGAGCATGCCCCCGGCGCCGACGATAAAGAGCCAAGTGCCGGCCGTCTGCGGCGACCTCCAAAGGAACAGGATGCTGCCGACGAAGAAGGCCAGGTTGCCGAGGATGCCGATGCCGAGATGCACCCACTCGTACTCATGCAAGAGTCCGCTGACCATGCGATAGCCGGCGTTTCGCCCCAGATGCTCCAGCCAGCCGATCGTCGTCGCGGGCCGGGTCGTGCCCTTGTCCTGTCCGTGGCGTTTGCTCATGACCGACACGTGGGAGCCGGCGCCGCTTCGTCGACCCCTCCCGTCGCGACCTGCCCCGCATTCCGGCCCGCTCGCCCGGGCGTCGCGGCGCGTTTCTTGCCGCCGCCGGCCGCGGTCGCTTAAGGTCGGGCCGCGGTGGTCGGCTGCCCCCGCATCTCGATGAGTCGCATCAGGATACCGCGCTGCCATGACCGTCGCCGATCCCGCCGTGCCGTCGCCCTCCGAGGCCGACGATCTCTGCTTCCTGCCGGCGACCGACCTGGCGGCCCGGCTGGCCCGTCGGGAGGTGTCGGCGGTCGAGGTGACGGAGGCATTCCTGCGCCGGATCGAGCGGGTCAACCCGATCGTCAACGCGATCTGCACCCTGGAGGCGGAGCGGGCGCTGGACGCCGCCCGGGTGGCCGACGCGGCATTCCCGGGCGCCGACGCGCTTCCGCCGCTCTGGGGCCTGCCGCTTGCGGTCAAGGATCTGGTCGACACCGCGGGGGTCCGCACGACCTACGGATCGCCGATCTTCGCCGACAACGTGCCGGCCGAAGACGCGCTGCTGGTCCGGCGGGAAAAGGCGGCCGGCGCGATCCTGCTGGGCAAGACCAATACGCCGGAATGGGGCGCCGGCTCGCACACCTTCAACCCGGTGTTCGGCGTCACCCGCAATCCGTGGAACACGGGTCGCTCGGCCGGCGGGTCGTCGGGCGGGGCGGCGGTGGCGCTGGCGACGGGCATGCTGGCGCTGGCCGACGGCAGCGACCTCGGCGGATCCTTGCGCAACCCCGCCAGCTTCAACAATGTGGTCGGCCTGCGCCCGTCGCCCGGGCGGGTCGCGCGCGGCCCGGTCGGGCGCCTGTGGGACCCACTCAACGTCGACGGTCCGATGGGGCGCACGGTGGCCGACGTGGCGCACTTCCTCTCCGCCATCGCCGGACCCGACCGCGGCGATCCGCTGTCGCTGGAAGAGCCGGGGGAGGTCTTCCGCCGGCCGCTCGACCGCGACCACAAGGGGGTGCGGATCGGCTGGACCCCCGACCTCGGGCACCTGGCGGTGGAGCCGGCGGTGCGCGAGACGCTGGCCGCGGCGCTGCCGGTGTTCGAGGCGATCGGCGCGACGGTCGAGGCGGAGCATCCCGACCTCTGCGATGCCGCGGCGATCTTCCCGCCGCTGCGCGCCGCGGGCTATGTCGCCAAGCTGGGCGCGCTGGCAGAGCGGCATCGCGACCAGATGAAGGACACCGTGCTCTGGAACCTGGACCAGGGCCTGCGCCAGACCGCGGCCGAGATCGGCCAGGCCGAATCGGCGCATGCCGCGCTCTACGCCCGGGTGCTGGCGTTCTTCGAGGACTTCGATTTCCTGGTCTTGCCCGTGGCGCAGGTCGCCCCCTTCCCGGTGGAATGGGACTGGGTGCGCGAGATCGACGGCACGACCTACGAGAACTACCTGCAATGGATGGAGATCTGCTGGGCGGTCAGCTTGACCGGCTGCCCGGCGATCTCGGTTCCCGCCGGCTTCACCGCCGACGGCCTGCCGGTGGGATTCCAGATCGTCGCGCCGCCGCGGCGCGACTTCGACCTTCTCTGCCTGGCGCATGCGGTGGAGCGGGCGAACGGCCTGACCCGCCGCCGGCCGCCGCTCTGAGCGCCGATCGACCCGGCAGTCCCCATCCGAAGGAGTTCAAGCGTCCCATGGCCGATACCCAGTCCCGTTCCACCCTGACCCTTGCCGGCGCCGACCGTGTGACCGCCGCCGCCGAAGCCTTCGCCGCGGAGCAGGGCTGGGCCGCCACGATCTGCGTCGCCGATGCGGCCGGCGTGCCGTTGGTGGTGCGCCGGGCGGAGGCCGCGTGGCCCGCCTCGGTCCAGATCGCCATCGGCAAGGCGGAGTCGGCGATCCGGTTCGGCCGGCCGACGGCGGCCCTGGAGACCATGATCAACGACGGCCGCACGGCCTTCGTCGGCGTCGCCGGGGTCACGCCCCTGCGCGGCGGGCTGCCGATCGTGGTCGACGGCGCGGTGGTCGGCGCGGTCGGCGTCAGCGGCCTGACCCCGGAAAGGGACGAGCAGGTCGCCGAGGCCGGCGTCGGGGCGCTGGGCTGAGATGGACAGCCTGGATCCGCGGATCGTCGCGGACACGCATCCGGTCGGCGAACTGGCGTTGTCACATCTGCTGCTCAAGCGCGACCGCCGGGTGCCCTGGTGCCTCCTGGTGCCGCGCAAGGCGGGGCTGACCGAGTTCCACCAGATGGACCGCGCCGACCGGTCGCAGCTGATGGAGGAGGTGTCCTCACTGTCGGCGGCCATCGAGCGGGGGTTCGGGGTCGACAAGATCAATGTCGCCATGCTGGGCAACGTGGTGCCTCAATTGCACGTCCACGTGGTCGGCCGGCGCCGCGACGACTTCGCCTGGCCGGGGCCGACCATGGGCGTTCCGGGGGCGGAGGACTACGACGATGCCGGGCTGGCCGAGACGCTGGCGGTCCTGCGGCGGGAGACGGGCCTCGGGTAGCACGTCGCGACACCCCCAGGTCGGTCGAACCGCGCCTGCGGTCCGCCCGACGGCCGTCGCCGCCGTGTCGCGCAATTCCTTCGGATTTGAGCGGCCTACGGTGTGGCTGGGCGTCGACGGCGCTTGACATTGCACCGCAACAGGCGCATCTACGGCCCATCAGATTGCTCGCGATCGCGCGATCGGCCGCTGTGCCCCGGGGCGAACCCGATGGAAGCGGCCTTACCGTCCCGAGACCAATCCCCAAAAACCCTGCCATCTCCGGCCGCGCGTGGAGACTGGCGATGCGCCTCGGACGGATGACCGGCGGACCGGATACGGTCCCCCTGCCGGCTGGGCGCGACGAGGATTTCCTTCTTCTTGACCGACACGACCTTTTCCGCGCTCGGCCTGGCCGAGCCGCTCCTGCGTGCGCTTGCCGCCGCGGGCTATGAGACGCCGACGCCGATCCAGGCGCAGGCGATTCCCCACCTTCTGGAAGGCCGGGACCTGATGGGTCTGGCCCAGACCGGGACCGGCAAGACGGCAGCCTTCGCGCTGCCGCTGATGCACCTGCTGTCGGCCCGCCGCGGCCGACCGGCGCCGAGGACCTGCCGGGCGCTGATCCTGGCCCCGACGCGCGAGCTGGCGGTGCAGATCGGCCAGGGCCTCCGGACCTACGGCCGCCACCTGCACCTGCGCCATACCGTCGTCGTCGGCGGCGTCGGCATGGGTCCGCAGATCCGCGCCGTCGGCCCGGGCGTCGACATCCTGGTGGCGACTCCGGGCCGTCTGCTCGACCTGATCGAGCAGGGCAAGCTGTCGCTCGACCGGGTTGAGACGCTGGTGCTGGACGAGGCGGACCGAATGCTCGACATGGGCTTCATCCGCGACATCCGCCGAATCATCTCGATGGTGCCGAGCGAACGTCAGACCCTGATGTTCTCCGCGACCATGGCAAAGCCGATCGAGCTCTTGTCCCGCGACATCCTGACCGATCCGGAGCGGGTGGAGGTGGCGGCGAAGACCTTCGCCGTCGACCGCATCGAGCAGGGCGTCCATTTCGTGCCGCAGCGGGACAAGCGCGACCTTCTGGCCAGGCTGCTGGCCGATCCGGCGATGCAGCGGGTGATCGTCTTCACCCGCACCAAGCATCGCGCGGACCGGGTGGCGGAGCAGCTGTCCAAGGACGGCGTCCTGGCCGAGGCGCTGCATGGCAACAAGTCGCAGAACGCGCGCCAGCGGGCGCTCGACCGGTTCAAGGCCGGCCGGGCCCGGGTGCTGGTCGCGACCGACATCGCGGCGCGGGGGATCGACGTCTCCGACGTGAGCCATGTGGTCAATTTCGAGCTGCCGAACGAGCCGGAGAGCTATGTCCACCGGATCGGGCGGACCGCCCGCGCCGGAGCGTCGGGGATCGCCGTCTCGTTCTGCGATCCGGACGAACACGCCTATCTGCGCGACATCGAGAAGCTGATCCGCCGCGAGCTGGATCACCTGGGCGGCGAGCGGCCGCGCCAGGCCCCCGCGGCGGCGGCCAAGCCGAAGCGCGGTGGCAAGGGCGGCGCCCAGCCGGGTGCGCGCGGCCAGGGCGGCAGAGGGCAGGGTGCTTCCCGGCCTCAGGAGCGGACGGCCGAGACGGCGGCCGACCGGCCGCGTCGTCGCCGCAGCGGGCCCAAGCGCAAAGCCGCCTGACCCTTCGGGCGCCGCGTCCGCGCGGTCATGAACGAGGGCGCCCCGCCGGCGACGGCGGAGCGCCCTTTTTCGTGGGCGGCAGGGGCGGGGTGCCGTGCGGGTGGCTCAGGAGGCGGCGCGAATGCCCGGTCGGGCCGGCGCGCAGGAAGGCGCCTCGGCCGAACGGTGCCCGGGCACCGGGGGATGGTCGGCGGTGTCGTCCACCGGCAGACGGACGGTCACGGTGGTGCCGGCACCGTGCCGGCTCTCCAGCCCCAGCGTCCCGCCATGGGCTTCGACGATCTTCTTGCTCAAGGGCAGGCCCAGGCCGATGCCGCCGTGGTTGCGGTTGTGGCTTCCCTGAACCTGCTCGAACGGTCGCAGGACCCGCTCCAGGTCGCTCTGCGGGATGCCGATGCCGGTATCGGAAACCGACACGGCGACCCAGCCGGCCCCGTCGCGGTGGGCCTGGATCGCGATGCGCCCGTGGGCGGGGGTGAACTTCAGGGCGTTGCTCAGCAGATTGACCATGACCTGGCGCAGCAGGCCCTGGTCGCCGCGCACGGGAACCGCCAGCTCCGCGCCCGGCACGTCGATCCGGATGTCCTTCGCGTCGGCCTGGGGCGCCAGCAGCCGGGCGGAATCGATGACCAGCCGTCCGATCTCCACCGGTACCGCCTCCACCTGCAGCTTGCCGGCCTCGATCTTGGCGATGTCGAGAATGTCGTTGATGATCTGCAGGAGATGGGTGCCGCTGGCCTCGATGTCGCGGGCGTATTCTCGGTACTTGGAGTTGCCCAGCGGGCCGAACGCCTCCGCGTCGAGCAGTTGGGAGAAGCCGATGATGGCGTTGAGCGGCGTGCGCAGCTCGTGGCTCATGGTCGCCAGGAATTCCGATTTCGCGCGATTGGCGCTTTCCGCCTCGTCCCGCGTCGCACGCATCCGGTCGAGACTGAAGGTGTAGAGGTCCATCGACGCCAGCGCCATCGCGGTGCCGTAGCCCGCCGCGCACAGCGTCAGGACCAGGGCCGCGCCGGCGGCCTCCGGGCTGGCGAAACTGCCCGGAAACGGATGGTCGATCAGGTACAGCCCGCCCATCAGCGCGAAGCCCCCCGCGAAGGCGGTCAGGGCGATGGTCCGGTAGATGCCGTCGACGAAATAGACCGCGACGACGGGGACGGTCAGGGTCCATGCGAGGGCCGGCGAGGCCGGCCCTCCATAGTGGTATGAGGCAAAGAAGATCAGAAAGATGAAGTGGAGCAGCGACGCCAGCGCCACCTCCCGAATCCGGCCGGTCCAGCGCAGCAGCAGGGGGAACACGAGAAACAGAAGGTCGCCGGCCAGCAGCACCCAGGCCGCGGGTCCCGGCGAGGTGAGCAGCAGCCAGAGCGCCACGATCGCGCCCAGCGGCGGGCCGAACACGTGGCTGAGCAGGAAGGCGCGCAGCCACCGCACCTCCTCTTCATCGCCCCGGACGGAGTCCGGCAGGAACCGGTCGAGGCCCCGACAGAGGCGGGCTTGCACGGCTTGCGCGATCGACATGAAGGGGATGCGGCGATTGATTGCACTCAAGGGGCAATGATGCGCTAACTTAATGAATCGAACATTACCCATTCATACAATATCAACCGCTTAACGTCATGATTTTGCAGCATATCTATCTCCGAGCGTGTATATTTCTAACAAAGAACGCATAATGATGCATCGGCCCGTGGGGACACCAGATGGTCGACACATTACGTCAGTGCGTGATTAAGGATTAGTTAACCATATTGCGAAGCTTGGCGTTCTCATGCATCATGCGACCGCAAAACACCAACGGAAAAAACGCTCTACTGGAGATTTCTGTCGTAAAGACATCGAATCGATCTCCAGATCTTTGATGGGGCTATCGTGGCGACGGACAGAAACGATCAGGCGCACAGTCGCCCGTCAGAAACCCCGGAGGCTGCGGCACCCGAGGAGAGGGTCGCGGGCGCCGATGGCCCGGGCGCCGATGGCCCGGGCGCCGATGGACCGTCCGCCGATGGACCGTCCGCCGATGGCTGGGCGCCGCTGGGTTTGCGCCGGCGGATCGGCCGGCACTTCGCCCGCTATCCCGGCGGCCACCTCACCGTTGGCCGGACGCCCCGACCCGACGACATCCGCCTCGCCAGCAACGACTACCTGGCGATCGGCGAGGATGCGCGCATCGTCGCCGCCCAGGTCGCCGCCCTGCGCAGCGACCGGGGCGAGGTGTTCATGTCGGGGGTCTATACCCAGTTCCTCGAAACGCAGCGTGACCTCGAGCGGCGCTTCGCACGGCTCGGGAAGGCGGAGGACGCCGTCCTTTGCCAGTCGGGCTTCGCCGCGTGCGAGGGCGTGATCCAGGCGGTCGCCGATCCTGCGACGCCGGTCTATCTCGACATGTTCGCCCATGCCTCGCTGTGGCAGGGGGCGCTGACCGCGCAGGCGCCGACGCACGGCTTCCGGCACAACGACGTCGACCATCTGGCGGGGCTGATCCGGCGTCATGGGCCGGGCGTCATCGCGGTCGACGCGGTCTACAGCACGCTCGGCGACGTGTGCCGGATCCACGATCTGATCCGCCTCGCGGACACCACGGGCTCCCTGCTGATCGTCGATGAATCGCACACGCTTGGGGTGGTCGGCCGGCGCGGCGAGGGACTGGTCGCGGCGCTGGGGCTGGAGAAGCGGGTGTCGATCCGGGTCGCGGGCCTGTCGAAGGCCTTCGTCGGCCGGGGCGGCGTCATCCTGGCGCCGGCCCGCTTCATCGAGTATTTCCGCTACGAATCCAGGCCTGCGATCTTCAGTTCCGCCGTCCTGCCGTCGGAGATCGCGCGGTTCGCCGCCACCCTGGACATCGTCGAGGCGGAAAGCTGGCGCCGTCGCCGGGCCGCGGACACCGCGCGCGTCCTGCGCGGCCGGATGATCGAGCTCGGCTACGACGTGTCGGTCAGCCGCAGCCCGATCCTGCCGCTGGTCGCCGGGCCGGAGTCGGCGACCCGGCGGCTCCGCGACGCCCTGGAGCGCCATGGCGTGATCGGCGCGGTCTTCTGCGCGCCCGCGACCCCGCGCAACCGCTCGCTGGTGCGGCTTTGCCTCAACGCCGGCGTCGGCGACGCCGAGGTCGACCGGGTGTGCGCGGTGCTGGAGTCGATCCGCGACGAGGTGCGGCCCGAGCGCTGGCCGACCTACGGCCGCGACGGACGCCCCCGCCGCGGTGCGGCCGACGCGGCCTGATCGCCGAGCGACCGCCTTCGGCTCATGACATCACGCTGTCAGGAGGGCTGTGCCACTCTGCGGGTCTCGCCACCAGCCAACAGAGGCCACCATGAGCTCCACCCCTGACAGCGTCGTCGTCTGGGCCGAAATTCCCGTGACCGACCTGGACCGCGCCATGACGTTCTACGGCTCCGTCCTCAAGACCCAATTGAAGAAGCAGGAAGACGGTCCGAACCCGATAGCGATGTTCGTCGCCGAGGATTCGGACGCCGTCGCCGGTCACCTCTACCCCGGCACGCCGGCCGGCGACGGTCGCGGTCCGACCATCCACCTCGCCGTGCCCGACGACCTGGAGGCGACGGCCGATCGCGTGCGCCAGGCGGGCGGCACGATTCTGTCGGACCCGATCGAGATTCCCGCCGGCCGGTTCATCTATGGCCAGGACCCCGACGGGAATTCGATTGGCCTCTTCGCGTTCGCCCGATAGCCTGTCGCCTTCCGCCCCGCCCTGCCGCCCGGCCTCCGCGGTACGCCATGCGACGCGCCGACCGTCTGTTCCAGATCGTCCAGTACGTTCGGGGCGGCCGGCTCGTCACGGCCCGCCGCCTGGCCGAGCGCCTGGAGGTTTCGGAGCGCACGATCTATCGCGATATCGCCCATCTGCAGGCCTCCGGCGTGCCGATCGAGGGCGAGGCGGGAGTCGGCTACGTGCTGCGCCAGGGCTTCGACCTGCCGCCGCTGATGTTCTCGCGCGACGAGATCGTCGCCCTGGTGGCCGGCGCCCGGCTGATCCGCGCCTGGGGCGGGGCGGGCATGGCGCGGGCGGCGGAGGAGGCGCTGATCAAGATCGGCGCCGTGCTGCCGGAGGCCGAGCGGCGGCGGGCGGACGAGGTCCAGATCCACGCCATGGCGCCGGAGATGACGGACGCGGTGCGGGCACGGATCGACGAGATCGAGCGGGCGGTCGACCGGCGCAGCCGGATCGCCATGACCTATCGGGATGCCGACGGCCGCGCCACGGAGCGAATCGTCCGGCCGTTGGGGCTGTGGTTCTGGGGCAAGGTGTGGACCCTGGTCGGCTGGTGCGAGCTGCGCGATGACTTCCGGATGTTCCGTCTCGACCGGATCGCCGGCATCACCCCTTGCGACTCGCCGTTCCGTCCGGAGCGCGGCAAGACCCTGGCGGACTTCTACCGCAGGATGGAGGAGCGGGCGGAGTGCTGACGCCGGGAGGGCGACATCGGCCGGGATCTGTGCTGCAATCGCGGCCGGAAACCCTCTCCCGATCCTCGGAAGGCAGACCATGAGCATCGACGTTACGGGCCGGCCGCGCCGTCAGCCTTCGCTCCCGCGAAGGGCCCTCGGGGTCGTGCCCGGCCTCGCCGCCGGCCTCGCCCTTGGTCTTGCGGTCGCCGCGACGGGAATGCCGGCCGCCGCGCAGGATGCGGCACCGGTCGAAGCGCTGCTGGCCGATTACGACCGCCTGCCCGCCTCGCATCCCGGCCGGACGATCATCGAGAACGCGGTGGGCAACTACGCCCTCGGCTTCCTGGATGCGGGCGGCGACTGTGCCCGCTATCGGTCCGACCGGCCCGCCACGCCCGACCGGCTGTTCCTGGCCTGGATCGCGGCGGCGCGATCGCTGCCCGACGGCGAAGCCGCGTCGACCGACTGGCGCTCGTCGGTCGCCGGGTGGATTCCCGTCCACTGCGGCGCCTGAAGCCGCTGGGCGAAAAAAAAGGCGGACCCGCATGGCGGGCCCGCCGAAGTCGCTGTCGTGTGGCAGGAGCATCGATGAAGATGCGCCCCGACTACGGCTGGGCCGCCGATCTTGTTCCAGATTTTTTTGTCGGTTTTCGACGTGTGGCATTCCGGCCACTCTGTTGCGCAATAGCAAGACTTTCCGGGCATGGGCGCTCGACGCGCTTCAGCCACTGCCGTAAAGCAGGTCCCCATCCTGACCGGCCCCCCAATCCCTTCCGACGGGCCGGGATACCGCCGCGCGGGCGCCCGCGCGCGACAACTCCTGGAGACTGACTGGCATGAAGGCTCGCATCTTCGCGATCGTCGGCATCGCGGCCGGCGCGTTCGTCGCCGGCCCCGCCGCCGCGCAGGACATCTGCAACACCGTGATCAACGGCTTCGACGTGACCGCGGTCAATGCGACCGGCAACGCGATCCTGCATTCCGGCAGCGCGCCCTGCCCGCAGACCGCCGCCGCCCCGGGCGAGCCCGCGCCGGAGCCGGAAACCATCACCATCGCCGGGGACGTCGCCTTCGACTTCGACCGGGCGACGATCCGGCCGGAGTTCCTTCCGACCCTCGACGAGATCGCCGCGGCCCTGAACGAGAATCCGGACACCCGACTGCAGGTCGTCGGCCACACCGACGCGATCGGGTCAGAGGCCTACAACCAGTCCCTGTCGGAGGCGCGCGCCCGGGCGGTCGCCGACTATCTGGCGCAGCAGGGCGTCGCGGTCGACCGCATGGTCGTCGGCGGAGTCGGTGAGGCGCGGCCGGTCGCGCCCAATACCTCGGAAGAGGGGCGCGCCCGCAACCGGCGGGTCGAGATCTCCGCCAGTTGATCCGGCGGCCGGCTGATCCGGCAAACGGTCCCGACGCCTGAAGAAGAACGGCCCGCCGGAGGCATCCGGCGGGCCGTACCGTCTTGGAGGCGTCATGGAACAGCAGTCGTCATCGTCTTCCGACCGGGACCCGGCGGGGCGAGGGGTGAGGTTTCCGAAGCCCCTCCGGGTCGCCGGTCAGAACACTCCGGCCAGATAATTGAGCCCGACGAAGGCGCCGAGTCCGATCAGGGCCATGAGCTTTACCGCGAGCCAAACGTCGGACATTGTCGCGTCCTCCCGCTGGGCATTCTTAACGGGAATAGGCTAGCAGCATTGCTGTGATCACGTTGTGACAAATTGGGCTCTAGGCCAGTTGGATAGAGAATGCTTCCCGGTACTTCGGCTGCGGATCGCCTTTAGTTCGCCAGCCTATTTCCTTGGAATTCGAGTCGATCCTGACGGGTCAGCCGACCAGCCCGGCGGTGCCGTCCCACAGCAATTTAGCCCCGGTGGCGGTGAGGAGGGCGTAGCAGACGGCATAGAATGTCCGCTCCGGCACCCGCCCGTGCAGCCACAGGCCGAGCCAGATCCCGACCGGCGCGAGAGGCGACAGCACCAGGGCGGTCGCCAGGTTGGCGGTGTCGAACTGGCCCAGTTGGGCGTAGGGGATCAGCTTGGCGTAGTTGACGATCAGGAAGAAGATCACGGTCGTGCCGACGAAGACCGACTTGTCGAGGCGCTGCGGCAGCAGAAAGACGCCCAGCGGCGGGCCGCCGGCATGGGCGACGAAGCTGGTGAAGCCGCTGACCGTCGACCACGCCGCGCCCTTCCAGCGCGGCGGCCGGGCCGGCGGGATGTCCCGGTGGCCGGCGCGCAGCTTCTTGACGTAGAAGTCCAGCGTGAACCAGAGGGCGATGGCGCCGATCACGATGCGGATCGCGTCGGCGTTCATGAACCGGAAGGTGGCCCAACCGATCGCGATGCCCGCCAGCGCGCCCGGGACGAGCACCGCCATGTTCTCCCGGTCCCACCGTCTGCGATAGGCCCAGGCGCCGAACAGGTCCATGACGCAGAGGATCGGCAGCAGGATCGCCGCCGCCTGCCGCGGGCCGACGGCGAGCGTCATCAGCGGCACGGCGACCAGCCCCAGGCCGCCGCCGAACCCGCCCTTCGAGATGCCGAAGATCAGCACCGCCGGGATGGCGGCGGCGTAGAACCAGGGGTCGGTGATCATGGCGGGCGATCCTAGGCCCGCCGGCGGCGAGGGGAAGCGAAATCGCTCCCGTATCCGGGGCGCGGCCCGGGGGGCGGTGCCGCGCCGGGCGCGGTCGCATCGGGCGGCTTGCCAGCGCGCGCCGACGCCGCCACCCTTTGGGGCAGCGGTCCGGACTCCTGCCGGGCCGGCTTCCCGACACCCGAGGAATCAGACATGCCCGAGTCCAGCACCAGCCTTCACGCCCCCCGCGAGCGCCTGACCGAGGAGACCCTGGCGATGCACCACGCCATCGTCTCGCTGATCGAGGAGCTCGAGGCTGTCGACTGGTACCGCCAGCGCGCCGACGACTGCGAGGACGCCGAGCTGAAGGCCATCCTCCTGCACAACATGCGCGAGGAGATGGAGCACGCGGTGATGGTGCTGGAATGGCTGCGCCGCAACAACCCGGACATGGCCGGGATGCTGAAGGAGTACCTCTACACCGAGGGACCGATCGCCGAGCACGACTGAACGGCGCGGCTATCCCAGCGCGCGGCGCAGCTTCAGCCTGGCCACCTGGTCGGCCACGTTCAGCGCCGCCGCCCGCCGCTCGACGAACCCGACGAACTCCGCGTCCAGCAGGCCGCGGCCCTCGATCGCCTGGGGCAGCGAGAAGTCGCCGCCGAGATTGACCTCCATCAGCACCGGTCCGCCCTCGGCCAGCGCGACGTCCCAGGCCTGCAGCGCGAGGCCGGGGAAGGCCGTGGCGGCATGGCAGGCGAGAGCGACGGCCTCGTCGAAATGGGGCACGATCGTGCCGGTCAGCAGCGCGCCGGTTTCCGGGTGGTGGTCGAGCACCTGCTGGTCCGGTCCGACGCCGGCGACCGGGCGGACGATTCGCCCGGTGTCACGCTCCACCGCGCAGCCGATATTGCCGGGGCGCCAGAAGTTGTCCGCGGGGTTGACGCCGGTCGGCAGCTTCCAGATCGCCCGGAAAGGATGGACCTCGCCGTCCTCGCAGCGCAGCACCAGCCGCAGCGTGGTCAGCGCGTCGCCGGCGACAGCCCGGGCCTGGTCGCTGGGCGCGAGGAGCTTCTGGAACAGGTAGCCGGCGTCGGCATAGCGCCCGAGCGCCTCGACCAGGGCGTCGACGCCGACCGTGCGGCCCCCCTTGAGCCGGACCGCGTCGTCCTCGGCCTGGTAGCCTTCGAGCTGCGCAACCCCGGTGCTGCGCATCTCGGCCACCGGCTTGCCGAACAGCGGATAGGTGGCCGGGTCGCGCAGCAGCGCCGCCACGGCATCGCGGTCCTGGAAAACCGGGTAGGGCGCGGCGGTGCGCCAGCCCCGGCGCCATGCCGCGACCGTCTGCGGGACCGGCAGGTCGAAGGCGCCGGCGAGCGCATAGAACAGCATCTTGTCGTGCACCGCGGCCGCCCAGTGATGGTCGTTGACCACCAGGTGCAGGATCTTCTCCACGTCCGCCCCGACGAAGGCCAGCTTGTCCCGCCAGCTGAGCGTCGCGTCGTAGAGCCGGTAGTGGCAGTACTCCTCCTTGGACAGTCGGCCGGCGCCGCGGCGCAGCTTGACGATCTCGATCGACAGCCGGGCGATGTCGCCGGCCCTGCCCCCGGTGACCGCGTGCAGCACCCGGGCGGGATCGAAGCGGGGAAGGATCGGTTCGGCCTCGACGATGGCGTCCGTGGTCATGGCATTGTCCCGGCTTGGGGGTCCAGGCGCAAAGATCCTCGGGTTTGCTGAACGAGGCGTTAACGATCGCAAGAATCTTGCGATGCGCATGGCATTCTTTCACAACATGTTAACAAAGAACGTCATTTCATCCGCCATGGTCGGATAAGCCGGTCCGACTCCCGAACGGAGATGATCGTGGCGGTGCCTTCCTCTCTCACCCGGACCGCGCCGCCGCTGCAGCCGTCGGCGCTGGCCGATCCCGGGCTCGACCCGGCCGACTGGGAAGCCTATCGCCGCCTGCTCCACGATGCGGTCGACATTGCCGTGGACCATCTGGCCGGGATCGCCGACGGCCCCGTCTGGCAGGCGATGCGCCCGGAGGATCGAGCGGCACTGCGCCGTCCGCTGCCGACCGCTGGCACCGATCCGGCCGCCCTTGTCGAGGAGATCCGCACTGCGGTGATGCCCCATGCGGTGGGCAATCCGCACCCCCGTTTCTTCGGCTGGGTGCATGGGGGCGGCCTCGCCGGCGGCCTGGTCGCCGACCTCCTGGCGTCTGCCATGAACGCCAATCTGGGCGGCCGCGACCACGCGCCGGTGGAGATCGAGCGCACCGTGGTCGACTGGTTCCGAAGCCTCTTCGGACTGCCGGACGGCGCGGGCGGTCTGCTGGTATCCGGCACCTCGATGGCCACCGTCATCGCGCTGTCGGCGGCGCGGACTCGGCTGGGTGGGGCGCGGGTGCGGCAGGAGGGACTGGCCGCCCTCGGCGGGCCGGTCGCGATCTACGCCTCCAGTGAGGTCCACGGGTCGCTGAAGAAGGCGTCCGAACTTCTCGGCCTTGGCAGTGCGGCGGTGCGCCGGGTTCCGGTCGATGCGGCGTTCCGCATCGACCTCGGCGCCCTGCGCGCGCTGATGGACGCGGACGCCGCGGCGGGTGTCCGCCCGCTGGCGGTGGTCGGCAGCGCCGGGACGGTCAACACCGGGGCGATCGACGACCTCGACGGGCTGGCGGACGTCGCGCGGTCGGCGGGCTGCTGGTTCCACGTCGACGGGGCGATCGGCGCTGTCGGGATGATGGACCCGACCTTCGCGCCGCGGCTGAAGGGACTGGAGCGGGCGGATTCGATCGCCTTCGATGCCCACAAATGGCTGCAGATGCAGTACGACTGCGGCTGCGTGCTGGTGCACGACGCGCGTCTCCTGACCGACACGTTCGGCGAGCGGCAGGCCTACCTGGCCGGTGCCGCCAGAGGCCTCGCGGCCGGCGATCCGTGGTTTTGCGAACTGGGGCCGGAACTGTCGCGCGGCTTCCGCGCGCTGCGGATGTGGTTTGCCCTGCGCGAACATGGCACCGAGGCGTTCGGCCGGATGATGGCCCGGACGCGGCGTCTGGCGGCGCATTTGGCCGAGCGGGTCGACGCCCGCGCCGATCTGGAGCGGCTGGCGCCGGTGGAGCTGACCATCGTCTGCCTGCGCTGGGTCCACCCGGGGCTCGACGAGGCCGCGCTCGACCGCGTCAACCAGGCGATCGTCGAGGACCTGCACGAGACGGGGATCGCCGCGCCGTCGACGACGCGGCTCGCCGGCCGGCTCGCGATCCGGGTCAGCATCTCGAACCACCGGACCCGCCAGGCCGACATCGATGCGCTGGTCGAGGCGATCGTCGGCCTCGGCCGGCTGCGCGGCGACCAGGAGCGCATCCGAGCCGCGGCGGCCGAAGCCGGCTGACGGGCGGCCACCGGGCCGCCTCGTCGCAAGACGCGGCCGGCGACGGCCGGCGACAGCGGACACCGTTGGGGGCACCGATCCCGGCGCCGCCTCAGCGAACGGCCATCCAGACGGCTACCCCGGCAAGCGTCAGGGCGAAGACCGCGTTGAGCCGGCGGGCGCTCGCCTGGTCGCGGAACAGGCGGCCGAGCCCGTCGCCGAGCGCCGACCAGGCGGTGAAGGCGACCAGGTTGTTGAGGGTGAACACCGTCGAGATCAGCAGGACCAGGAGCAGCGGATCCGCGGCATCCGGGTTCAGGAACTGACTGAACATCAGCGAAATGATCAGATAGGCCTTGGGATTGAGGAGCAGCAGGACGGCGCCGTCGCGGAAGGTCGCGCGGCCGGTGCGTCCGCCGCCCTCGGCGGCGCCTGCACGCCACAGCCTCCAGGCGAGCCAGAGAACGTAGGCGGCGCCGGCATACTGGACGACGGAGAAGGCGGCCGGAAACCGCTCGACCGCACGCAGGAAGCCCAGGCCGATGGCGACGGTCACGACCAGCGTCGCGAGGTGATAGCCGGCCGTGGCAGGGATCGTGGCCGCAAGGCCGAACCGGGCCCCGACGACGGCGAAGTAGCCGTTGCCGGGACCCGGGCTGTAGGCGAGCGGAAACAGGAAGACGACCAGCGCGACGATCATCTCGACCATGGCATTCCCCTGGTGGCGCAGGATCACCATGATCGGCAAGGGGGGCGCGGCGGCGCCACCCGGTTCTTGCGGCGCCCGGCCCGGAACCGGGCCCAGGCAGCGATCCCGCGGCCGGGCCCGGCCCCCGCCTCAGGCGGCGCGGACCTTGGCCAGGAACGCCTCGATCTCGTGCGACAGCCGCTCGGCCTGACGGCTCATCTCGCCCGCTGAGCCGACCACCTCGCCTGCCGCAACACCGGTCTCCTCGGAGGCTTGGCGCACCTCGGCGATGGTCCGGCTGACCGACTGGGTGCCTTCGGCCGCCTGCTCGACATTGCGCCCGATCTCGTCGGTCGCCGCCGATTGCTCCTCGACCGCGGCGGCGATCGCATTGGCGGTCTCACCGACCGTGCCGATGATCTCGCCGATGGCGGCGATGGCGTCGACCGCCTCGCGGGTCACCTGCTGCATCGTTTGGACCTGCTGGCCGATCTCCTCGGTCGCCTTGCCGGTCTGGGTGGCGAGGTTCTTGACCTCGCTGGCGACCACCGCGAAACCCTTGCCGGCCTCGCCGGCGCGTGCCGCCTCGATGGTGGCGTTGAGCGCCAGCAGGTTGGTCTGCTCGGCGATGTCGCTGATCAGCCGGACCACTTCGCCGATCTGGTCGGCAGCGCTGGCCAGGGAGCGAACGGTCCCGTCGGTCGCCTTGGCGTGAGCGACCGCGTCCTGGGTGATGCGCGTGCTGTGGCTGACCTGCTGGGAGATCTCCTGGATCGCCCGGCTCATCTCGCCGGCCGCCGCGGCGACCGTGCTGACATTCGCCGATGCCTGCTCTGCGGCCTCGGCGACGTCGGCGCTGCGGGACGCGGAGCGGCCGGCGATTCCGGCCATGCCTTCGGCGCTCGTTTCCATCGTGCGAGCGGAGGTGGTGACCGAGCTGACGATGACGCCCACCTCGCGCTCGAAGCTGATCGCCAGATCGGCCATCGCCTGCCGCTTCGCAGCGTCCGCGGCGCGCTCGCGCTCGACCCGGTCCGCCTCCAGGCGTCGCTTGTCGAGCGCATTGGTCTTGAACACCTCCACGGCCCTCGCCATCTCGCCGACCTCGTCGGATCGATCGGTATAGGCCACCTCGACCTCCAGATCGTCGGCCGCCAGCCGGCCCATGGTCTGCGTCAGCCGGGGGATCGGGCGCAGGAGCCCGCGGAACAGGGCCCAGGCGGCGATCGCGCCGAGCGCGATCAGGCCCACCGCCCAGAGCGCTAGGCTGCGCTGCAGACCGCCGATCGCGGCGGTCAGTGTCTCCTTCAGGACGCCGGCGTAGAGGATGCCCACGATCTCGCCCGCCGGCGTGAAGATCGGTTCGTAGATGGTATAGTAGTCCTGCCCGAGGATTGTGGCTTCGCCGTTGAAGGTCTGGCCGGCAGTGACGACCGGATAGACCGCGCCGGACTGCCCCAGCGGCGTCCCGACCGCGCGGTTTCCGTCCGGCTTGACGATGTTGGTGGTCCGGCGCCAGAAATCCCGGGTTTCCGGGTCCCAGGCGAAGACGGTCGCGGTCTCGCCGGTGATCTTGCCGACCTGGTCGATCATGTCGTGGTCGTCGAACGCCGGCAGTGCGGGCATCTCCAGACGGGCGACCCGATTGTCCGGCCCCAGCTGGACCGACAGCTCGGGGTAGCGCTCCTGCATGACCAGGGCAGCCGCCCTCAGGCTGTAATTCTGGCGGTCGGTTACCTGCCGCTCGATTTCGCCGGTGCTGCGCGTCACCGCGACCCCGCCGACGGCGGCGGCCGTGAGCACGATCAGCACGATCGTGAGGGTCGTGGTCTTCGCGGTCAGGCTTTTCATGCGAAGCAGGTTGAAGCCGGACAGTGGGTTGGCGTTCATTTCGACTATTCCTCGTGATCGGCGCTACTCAAGGTTTATTTCATTCTAGCTACCACATCTACCGATGGAGATCGGATTTTTCGCTTATGGGATATCAAGATATACATGAAGGAGTACTTAATTGATTGGCCGCGGATCGATGGCGCGGCGGTCCACGTCAGTGGATGTCCTGCGCCCGTCCCATGGCATGCTCCAGGGCGGCGATGTCGAAGTCCGGGGCGCGGGCGGCGGCGAGAATCTCGGCCTCGCGCATCGCGATGCGTTCCGCGGCGTTCGGGATGCCGGCAGCGGCTTCCGGTGGGATCACCACCGCGCCGTGCCGGTCGGCGTGGATCAGGTCGCCCGACCGGACCTCCATCCCCGCGACGGTGACCGTGCCGCCGATGCGCTCGATCCGCGCCCAGGCATGGGAGGGGCCGACCGAGCCGGCCAGCAGCTGGAAGCCTTCGGCGCACTGGTCGATGTCGCGGATCGAGCCGTCGGTGACGCAGCCGAGCGCCCCCAGCCCCTTGTGCACCGCGGTGTTGACCTCGCCCCAGAAGGCGCCGTAGCCGGGCGTCTCGTCGGTGTCCTGGAGCACCACCACCGCCGGCAGCGGCCCGCCCTCGGCGACGAAGCGGTACCAGTCCAGCCGTCGCCGGCGCTCGGTCTCCGCGTCGTCGCGCGGTGGATGCTGGGCGCGGACGGTGCCGGTGCGGGCGTAGCCGACGATCGGCGCCAGCGACGGGAATGGGCACACCAGCGGCCGGATGGTGAAGCCGTGGCCGCGCCGGCCGGGCAGGATCTCCTCCAGCGCGTTGCAGACGGTGGGCGTGTCGAACTGGCCGAGCCGGGCCAGCAGTTCGGGCGGCAGGCTGTCGGGCGCAGGGGTCGCGTGATCTGTCATCGGTCGGGTCCTTCCGGAGGTATGCCTTGCCCCGACCATGCCATGGCCTGGCGGCGCCTGCCATGGCAGGACGCGCGGCATCGGTGGGGGCGCCGGCAGCCGGTTCGGCTCGGCGGCACCGCCACGGAATCGCGGCCATGGGAAAAATCTTCGGCCGGTTCCGGCGCCGCTGGCGTCGAGCGAGGTCTCGCGATAGACTCCAAGGCGATTCCAACTCCTTGCGGGGCGGTGTTCAGATGCGGATTCGTGCTCTGATCCTGGCGGCCGGCGCGCTGGCGCTGGCCGGATGCGGCACGCCGGCCGCAGGCCCGGCAATGGCCGGCACGGCCGAGGCGGCCTCCACGACGACCTCAGGCACCCAGTCCGAGGCGGCGCGGGTCGCCGAGGCGCGGGCCGAATTCCGCCGCTGGCTCGACGGCGTCCGGCAGGAGGCGATCGCCCAGGGGGTCTCTCCGGCCACGGTGGATCGCGCCTTCGCCACCATCGACTATCGCCCGGTGGTGGTGGAGCGCGATCGCAGCCAACCGGAATTCGTGCGCACGTTCTGGGACTATGTCGGCCGCGCGGTCACCGACGATCGGGTGCGGCAGGGGCGGGAACGCTATGTCGAACACCGCGCGACGCTCGACCGGATCGAGGCGGCCTACGGCGTGCCCGGGAACTACGTGGTCGCGTTCTGGGGTCTGGAGAGCGGCTTCGGCCGGATCCAGGGCGACCATCCGGTGATCGCGTCGATCGCCACCCGCGCCTTCGAGCGGCGGTCGGACCTGTTCAAGGCGCAGCTGATCGATGCGCTGCACCTGCTGGATGCCGGCATTCCGGAGAGCCGGCTGATCGGCAGCTGGGCGGGCGCGATGGGCATGCCGCAGTTCATGCCTGCCGCCTATCGCCAGTTCGCGGTGGACGCGGATGGCGACGGCTTTGCCGACATCTGGAACTCTCCGGCCGACACCTTCGCCTCGATCGCCAACTATCTGGCGCAGAACGGCTGGACCGAGGGGGAGAGATGGGGCCGCCAGGTGCGCCTGCCGGCCGGGTTCGACTATGCCCAGGCCGATCTGGACGCGCGGCGGCCCCTGGCGGACTGGGCGGCGCTGGGGGTGACCCTGCCGGACGGCCGGCCGCTGCCGGTGGTGCCCGGCATGACGGCGTCGGTGCTGTTGCCGGCCGGCCACGAGGGACCGGCCTATCTGGTCTACGACAACTTCCGCAGCATCCTGCGATACAACAACGCCACGTTCTATGCGCTGTCGATCGGCACCATGGCCGACGCGGTGGCCGGCGCGCCGGTCGACATCGGCAGCCCGCCGCCGGGCAACCGGTCCCTGACCAGCGCCGACGTCGAGGAGATGCAGACCCTCCTGGCCCAGCTGGGCTACGAGCCGGGGCCGCCGGACGGAATCCCCGGATCGCGGACCAAGTCGGCGATCCGGGAGTTCCAGGCGCGACGCGGAATGCCGGCCGATGGCCACCATTCCTCCACCGTCCTCGACGCCCTGCGCCGCGCCGCCGGCCAGGGCTGAGCATGCCGGGACGGCTGATCGAGGGGCTGGCGGCGCTCGCCGACCGGTACGACGGCTTCGTCGTCGACCAGTGGGGCGTCCTGCATGACGGCGTCCGGCCCTATCCCGGCGTCGGCGAGGCCCTGCGGCGTCTGCGGGCGGCGGGCAAGCGAGTCGTCGTGCTGTCCAATTCCGGCAAGCGGGCGCAACCCAACATCGCGCGCATGGCGGCCATGGGGCTGCCGTGCGAGGCCTTTGCCGGCGTGGTGACCTCGGGCGAGGCCTGCTGGCACGACCTCGAGCGCCGGGACGATCCCTTCTATTCGGAGATCGGCCGCCGTTGCCTGCTGATCAGCCGGGGCGGCGACCGGTCGGTGATCGAGGGGCTGGACCTGACGCCGGTCGACCGGGCCGAGGCAGCGGATTTCCTGCTGCTGACCGGCGCCGATGAGGCGGAGCGGCCGTTTGCCGACTACGGTCCGGTGCTGGACGCCGCGCTGGCGCGCCGGCTGCCGCTGATCTGCGCCAATCCCGACATCGTCGGCGTGTCCGGCGGGCGGATCACGCCCAGCCCCGGCGCCCTCGCGGCCGACTATGAGCGCCGGGGCGGGACGGTACGCTGGATCGGCAAGCCGCATGCGGAGATCTACCGGCATTGCCGCGAGCGGCTGGGGCCGGTCGGCGACGACCGGGTGGTCGCGATCGGCGACAGCCTGGAGCACGACATCGCCGGCGGCCGGGCGGCGGGCTTCGCCACCTGCCTGATCGCGGCGGGCATTCATGCCGACGCGCTGATGCCGGCGGTGCAGGCCGGCGATGCGGTCGAACTGGATGCGGCCCTGGCGCCGCTGGAGCGCAGGTTCCAGGCACGGCCGGACCGGGTGCTGCCGGTGTTCCGCTGGTAGGCGAGCGCCTGGCTCAGCCCGTGCCGGCGACCCGCCGCCAGCGTTCGGCATAGGCGGCGAGGCCCGGCAGGTCGATCGGCGGTGCCTCGGCGAGGTCGAGGGAGAGCACGGCATCCTCCGGCCCGGCCAGGCAGGCGGCGCCGATTGCCGGGCCGTCACGCTCCGCCGAGACACGCACGCGGCTGCCGGGCCTCAGCGCGCCGATCAGTCGGGCGTAGAGCGGGTTTTCGGCGAAACCTCCATCGACGATCAGGTTGCTGCCGGCGCCGACGGCGTCGAGCGCGAGAGACGACATCAGGGCACAGTAGAGGGTCGCCAGCGCCGCGCGCTCCGCCGCCGTCGCCGGGGCGGGACCCTCGATCCGGCCGCGGCCGCCGGTTCCGGGGCAGGGGCCGCCGCTGTCGGTGAAGCTGGGCAGGGCGAGCGTGCCGGCGCGCAGCACCGCCGCGACGTCGCCGTCGCCGGCGGGCACGCCCGCCGCGTCACCGGCGATCAGCGCGTATTCGCGGCCGGCCATGAACCGGCTGGTGGCGACCGTCCGGCCCTCCGTATCGGTGTTGGAGCACGTGTCGCGCGCCGGATCCAGGCGGTCGAGCGGGGTGGTCGGATCGAAGGTGATCAGCCAGGTGCCCGTGGAGAGGAGGGTGAACCGCTCCAGCCCGGCGCGGCGGTACCGCAGGTAGTTGGCGTTGGAATCGTGCACGCCGACCAGCACCGGCGTGCCGGGCGCGACGCCGGTCCGTGCCGCCAGATCGGGGCGCAGCGGACCGGCCGCGGACCCGGCGGGGCGGATCGGCGGGAACAGCCGGTTCCAGCCTCGCTCCCGCGCCAGGCTCGAGAACCGGCCCTCGCGCGGCGCCCAGAGATGGGTCTGGGCCCCCAGCGAGGTGATCTCCGACGCCAGGGTGCCGGTCAGCCGCCAGGTCCAGTATTGCGCCCAGGGCAGGATCGCGCGCGTGCGGGCGAAGGCCTCGGGCCAGGCGCTCTCCTGCCACCACAGCTGTCGCGCCAGGGTCAGCCCGGCCGGGTTGGTCGGGGCGTAGACCTCCCCGAACGGCGGCGCGGCGGCGGCATACGTGCGTGCCAGATCGGCCGGTGGTTCGGCCTCGTAGTCCATCACCGGCAGCACCAGGCCGTCGCCGTCCGGTCCGCGCTCCGGGTCGACCAGGGCGGCGGTCGAACCGTAGGCGCACGGGACGATCGCCTGGATGTCGAACCGGCCGGCCGCCGCCGCCAGCCCGCTTACCAGCCCCGCCATGATCGCGTCCGAATCGGCGTGGGGATAGGGCGGGCCGGGGCGCGGCCGGTTGTCCGAGCGCTCCGCCCCCAGCGCGCGCCCGCGCTCCGGGCACACCAGGACGAGCTTGAGGTTGGTCTTGCCGAGGTCGATCACCGCGATCGCGGGAGGGCGGGAGGCGGTCATGCGGGGGCCGTGCGCGGGTTGCGACTGCGTGAGGTATTGGCCGCCCAAATACAATCAGAAGAATAGATCATTATCCCCCTCCGACGCTCCCGGATAGCATTCGCCAAGTGCATCGCCAATACGGAATCGCGCCATGCCCAAGATCGTCCTAGCCAACGTCGACAACGAGATGATGTGCGGCGACCTGTCGCTGTTCGGTCCGGCCGACCTCGCCGAGGCGGCGATCGGCGGCTGGGAACTGATGTGGCTGGCGGAGGCGGGCGACGTTCTTGTTCTGCCGTTCGCTCCCCAGCCGGACTTCCTTGCCTATCTCGTTCGGCTGCTCGGCCTGGAGTCGGCGCCGCCGCGGATCGTGGTCCCGGCGGAGGCGGCGGACCGTCCCGTCGTCCTGTCCGCGGAGGTGCTGCTCGACCCCGAACTGGTCGAGGAGGTCCGGCGGGCCATGGCCGGTCGCGGCGACTGGACGCTGCTGCCCTACTACCACACCGCCGGGGTCGCCGCGCTCGCGGCGGCGCTCGGCGTCGACACCCTCGAGGGAGCGGGCGGCTTCGTCGCAGGCGGCGGGGCGGAGCTCCTGAACAGCAAGTCGGTCTTCCGGCGGATCGCCGCCGGCCGCGGCCTGCCAATCGCGGAGGGGGCGGTGTGCGCGTCGCGCGCGCATTTCGAGGCGACGCTCGGCCGGCTGCTGGCCGACGGCGAGGCGGTCATCGTGAAGCAGGACCTGAACGCCGGCGGTTTCGGCAACGCCGTCGTGACGCGGGGACCGGAGCGCCCGTACGCCGGGGCGAGGCGGGTCCTCGGCGGCGTGGATCCGACCGGGATCGCCCCGGTCGCCGAGCGGCTCTGGTCCGACATGACGGGGCTGCGCAACGACCGGCTGATCGTCGAACGCTATCGCCAGCCGCGTCGGGTGGTCTATTCGGAATTCGAGGTCCGGGCCGACGGCACGCCCGTCTATCTCAATCACGGCGTGATGCGCATGGAGCCCGTCTGGAACGGCTTCGAGATCCCGGGCGACCTCGACCGGCGGGAGGACGCCGCGTTCCTCGCCTGGTCGTCCGAGTTCGCCCGCCTTGCCGGCGACCTCGGCTATGCCGGGCTGATCAACATGGACGCGGTCGCGACGGAGGATGGCGATCTGATCTTCACCGAGTTCAATGGTCGGCTCGGCGGCTGCTCGCACATCCACGTTCTGGGAGAGCGGCTGATCGGTCCCGACTACCTTGCGCGCGGGGTCGCCCTCAGCCGCAACCATGTCGCGGCCCCGCCCCTGCGCCGGCTGCTGGCAGGCCTCGAAGAGGCCGGGCTCTCCTTCGACCGGCAGACCGGCGAGGGAACCGTGGTGATGACCGCCGACGACCGGCTCACCGGAACCGTCGAGTACCTCGTCTTCGCCGCCGACCGCGACCGGGCGGATCACCTGGAACGGCGCGTCGAGCGCTTGCTCGCGTCGGCCGGGGGCGCGCCGATGCGGGCCGGCGGCGGCCTGGCCGCCTGAGCCGGGAGGCGGGGTGGTGGAGGCGCAGCCCATGCCGCTGCGGTCGGGCACCTGGGTCGGCCGCTGGATCGTCGCCTATTTCGGCGGCCTGCCGGGCGGCGCGTTGGCGCTGATCGGTACGGTATTCCTGATGAACGCGTCGACCTTCATGTCGGTGCCGATGCTGAGCGTCCACCTCCAGGCGACGCTCGGCCTGGGGCCGCTGGCGCTGGGCACGGTGTTGAGCCTGGCGCTGGTCGGCCCGCAGCTTTGGCCGCTGGCGACCGGTCCGCTGGCCGACCGCTTCGGCCATCGGCGCTTTCTGTTGGGCGGCCTCGTGTTGCGGGCGGGAGCCTTTGCCGGCCTCGCGGTCGCGGCCGACCCGATCTGGCTGGCGCTGGCCGCCCTGGCCCTCGGGCTCGGCGAGGCGTCGTACGAGTCGGGGGTCTACGGACTGCTGGCGCGGCAGCCGGCGGTCCACCGACCGCGCCTCTTCCTGCTCAACAACCAGGCGCTCAATCTCGGGGTGATCGCGGGCCCGGCCCTGGGCTTCCTGGCGCTCGGTCTCGACCCGTCCGGGCCGTTCCTGGCCAGCGCCGTGGCCTTTGCCGGGCTCGCGGCGATCATGGCGACCGCCCCCTGGGCGCGGCGGATGGCGTCCGCGGGCGACGCGGCCGGGGAGGACGGCCCCGGGGGCGACGAGGATGCCGACGACGAGGCCGGAGCGTCCGGCGGGCTGGTGCGGCGCGTGACGCGGACGCTGACCGATCCCCGCTTCCTCGCGCTGTCGGTCGCGATGCTGCCTTGGTGGTTCCTTTATACCCAGCTGTTCGTGTCGTTCCCGATCCGCTTCGTCGACCTGACCGGCGACGAAGGTTCGGTCGGCCTGGTCTATCTGGTCAACGGCGTCGTCGGTCTTGCGGTCGCGCTGATGGCCCTGCCGCTGTTCCGGCGATACCGGGAGACCACGATCCTCCCGGTCGGGCTGGTGATCGCGGTCGCCGCGCTCGGGATCGGCCTGGGGGCGGAGGCAGCCGGCGTCTTCCTGGTGTTCGTCGGGCTCTACACCGTCGCGGAGAGCCTGGTCCTGCCGTCGGCGGACACGGCGATCGCGCGGATCGCCCGGCGCGGCAGCGAGTCGACGTATTTCGGACTGTCGGACCTCTCCGGCGCCTTGGGTGGGGCGCTCGGCCACTATGTCGGCAGCTGGCTGATCCTGACGCAGAGCCCGCGGACGGCCTGGTGGGTGTTCCTGGCCGTCGGAGTCGCCGGATTGGCCGGCCTTCTGGCGGCGCGGCGGGTGCTGGACCGGGGCCGCGGTTGAACCGGTGTCCGCGCGCGGATAGAGTGCCGCACCTCACGAGGGACCCCGAGATAGACATGGCAAAGAGCAAGAGCAAGACCCGCCCCGCCCACAAGGACCTGCGCAAGGCGATCATACGCGCCTGCTGCGACATGAATGCGCTGGGCATCAACCAGGGCACGTCGGGCAACGTCAGCGCCCGGCTGCCGGACGACCCGCAGCGCTTCCTGATCACCCCGTCCGGCGTCCCGTACGACGCGATGGAGCCGGGCCAGATCGTCGAGATGGACCTCGACGGCGGCTATGTCGGCGACTGGCTGCCGTCGAGCGAGTGGCGGATGCATCTGGACATCTACCGCAACCGGCCGGAAGCGGGCGCGGTGGTCCACACCCATGCCAACTTCTGCACGTCGCTCAGCTGCCTGGGCTGGCCGATCCCCGCGTTCCACTACATGATCGGCGTCGCCGGCGGCACCGACATCCGCTGCGCCGACTATGCCACCTTCGGCACGGCGGAGTTGAGCGAGGCGATGTTGAAGGCGCTCGAGGATCGCAGTGCCTGCCTTCTGGCCAATCACGGGATGATCTGCTTCGGCCCGCACCTGGCCAAGGCGATGTGGCTCGCGGTCGAGGTGGAGACCCTGGCCAAGCAGTACTGGCACGCCAAGCAGGCCGGCAAGCCGGTGATCCTGAGCGACGCCGAGATGAAGACCGTGCTCGCCCGGTTCAAGACCTACGGCAAGCAGGCGCAGGACCTTGGCAAGGCCGACGCCCCCGCGGTCGAGGCGCCGGTGCGGCGCGACCTGCCGGAGGCCGCGGAGTGACCGGTCGGGGCTCCGGGCTCCGTCTGTTCCTCGACAGCGCCGACCCGGCCGACTGGCAGGCCTGGCTGCCGGCCGGTCTCTTCCATGGCGTGACGACCAACCCGACCCTGCTCAAACGCGCTGGTCAGGCCTGCACCGAGGCCAATGCGGCGGCGCTGGTAGCCCGGGCGTTCGACCTCGGCGCCCGGGAAGTGCAGATCCAGACCTGGGGCGGCGATTCGGCCGCGATGGCCGACCGCGGCCGTCGGCTGGCCGCGATCGACGACCGGGTCGTGGTCAAGGTGCCGGTCACCCGCGACGGTGCGGCGGCCTCGGCGCGGCTGACCGCGGACGGCGTGCGGGTAACGCTGACCGCCGTCTATGCCGCGCACCAGGTCCTGACGGCTGCCGGCATCGGCGCCGCCTATGCCGCGCCCTATCTCGGCCGGATGGGAGACCAGGGCATCGACGGCTGGGCCGAGGTGGCGGCGATGCGGGAGATCCTCGCCGCCGCCGGGCCCGGCGCGCCGCGGCTCCTGGTGGCGAGTCTGCGTAGCGTCGAGGATCTCGTCGGGATGGCGCGACTCGGCTGCGACACCTTCACCTTCGGCCCCGCGCTGGCGGAGCGGCTGTTCGCCGAGGCGGCGACCGAGCGGGCGGCGGCGGATTTCGAGGCCGACGCGGCCGTGACGGCGGAGGGAACGGCGGCATGATCGTGTGCTGCGGCGAGGCGCTGATCGATTTCGTGCCCATGCTCGGGGCGGCGGGCGAGGTCGGCTACCGGCCCTGCATCGGCGGATCGCCCTACAACGTCGCCATAGCGTCGTCGCGGCTCGACGTGCCGACGGCATTTCTTGCACGGCTCTCCACCGACTTCTTCGGCGACATGCTGATCGAGGGGCTGCGAGCCAACGGCGTGGCGACGGACTACCTGCGCCGCGCCGGCCAGCCGTCGACGCTCGCCTTCGTCAGCGTCGCGCCCGACGAGGAGCCGCAGTTCGCCTTCTTTTCCGCCGATGCCGCGGACCGGTCGCTGGCGCAGGAAGACCTGCCGGAGAGCTTCGGCGACGAGGTCGCCTGCCTGCAGTTCGGTTCGATTTCGCTGATGCAGGAACCCTCGGCGACGACCCTGGAGACCCTGATGCGGAGGGAGCGGGGCCGCCGGGTGCTGTCGCTGGATCCCAATGTCCGCCCCAGCCTGATCCCCGACAAGGCAGCCTGGACCCGGCGGCTGGAGGGTTGGATCCGGCTGGTCGACATCGTCAAGGTCAGCCGCGCCGACCTGGAATGGCTCTACCCTGGCGAGGCGCCCGAGGCGGTGGCCGAGCGGTGGCGCGGCCTCGGCCCGCTGCTGGTGGCGGTGACCCGGGGAGCGGAGGGCGCCTTCGCCCTGTTCGGCGGTCGCAGCGTGGATGTGCCGGGACGCAAGGTGAAGGTCGCCGATACGGTCGGCGCCGGCGACACCTTCCATGCCGGACTTCTGGCGAAGCTCTGGGAACAGGGTGTGCTGGCGCGGGAGCGGCTGGCAGGCGCTGACGAGGACCAGATCGCCGCGGCCCTCGACTGGGGCATTCGCGCCGCCGCCGTCAACTGCGCGCGCCCCGGTGCCGACCCGCCACGCCGCGCCGAGATCGCCTGAGACGACTGCGTCGCGCGCGGTTGCCCGTTGTCGGCGAAGATTCCACGTTATCGTCACGGTAACATTCCACGGGTTATCGTCACCGATCGATCTTCGATCGGTGCGGTCGCTCTCGTGCCGGGGCGTTGGCCTGGGGGAGACGTCTGGTGCGTCGGGTCTGGAAGCCGTGGCTGGTATCGGCCGCCGTTCTGGCGGTCGGCATGGTGCTGACCGCCGTTCTGGCGGCGCTTTCGCTCGACCGCCATCGGGATCGGGCGGAACTCGAATTCCTGGCCAAGGTCGACCAGGTCCACCACGTCCTGCACCGCACGGTCGAGGGCTATGTGGATTCGCTTCACGCCTTCGTTGCCTTCTTCGTGGCGTCGGAGACCGTGACCAGCGGCGAATTCGTGCGGTTCGCCGAACCGATGCTGGCGCGCCACGCAGGGGTGCGATTGATCGCCTGGGCGCCGGCCTATCCACCGGATCGCCGCCTGACGGCGCTGTCGCTGCTGCAGGCCTACGGCGTGCACGGACGGACCGATCCGCGAACGGGAGAGACCCTGCCGCCCAGCCGGGATCACGGCAGTGTGCCCTTGCTCTACCTCGCGCCGGTGGAGGCCGAAGATCTGCGCGGTTCCGATTTTTCCGCTCCGCCGGAATACCGAGCGGCGCTGCAATGGGCCCGCGACAGCGGCGGTCCCGCCGTCACCGCGCCGCTCGAGCTGCACGTCCCGCGCTCTCGCCCGGCGATCGGTGTCGCGATGGTCATGCCGGTCTATGCCGGGGTCGCGCCCGCCAACAGCATCGTCGAGCGCCGGGCCCGGCTGAAGGGCTTCGTGCTGATTGCCCTCGACGTCGAGGCGATGCTGACCCAGCAGGTGATGGACTTCGTCGGCGGCGACCTGGAGGTCGCGGTGGTGGACGCCGGCGTGCCGGAAGGGCGCGGACTGCTGTTCGGACCGGCGGAGCTGGCCGAGGCGGATACGGCGAACGAGCCCGGCGCCCTGCTCGAGTCGCGCGGTCTTGCCGTGCCGGCGCGAGGCTGGCAGATCAGCTATCGTCCTTCCGTCGATCTGCTCGATCGGTTGGAGACGCAGGAGCCGGCGCTGATCGCCGCAGCCGGGGTGCTGCTCAGCGCGATCGGCGCGGCCTGGCTGGGCATGATGACCCACGGCCGGTTGGCGGTACGGCGCCTGGTTGACGTGCGGACCCTGGAATTGCGCCGCGCCGCGGAGGCCCTGCGCCAGAACGAACAGCGGTTCCGGTCGCTGTTCGCCAACATGCGCGACCTGGTGTTCTGCCGCGGCGCCAAGGGGCAGGACCGATTCGGCTACGACCGGGAAGGCAGCATTATCTACGGCCGCGACGCGCCCAAGCTGACCGGCGCCGTCGACGGCGACAATTTCGCGCTCGACGTCTGGTACGAGAGCATTCATCCCGACGACCGCCCGGCCTACGAGGCGGCGGAACGGCGGCGCAAGGAGGAGGGGCGCGATTTCAGCCTGGACTACCGTCTGATCCATCCGGTCACAGGCGAGCTGCGCTGGATGCGGGAAACGGCGTGGGTGGTCGAGGATCCCGAGACCGGGCAGACCTTCTTCGACAGCTACATCCTCGACATCACCGACGAGCGGCGGATCGCCGACCAGCTGCGCGAGGCCAAGACCGAGGCGGAGCGCGCGAGCCGGGCCAAGTCGGAATTCCTCGCCAACATGAGCCACGAGATCCGGACCCCGCTCAACGCGATCCTAGGATTCTCCGAGGCCATGCGGATGGAGATCTTCGGGCCCATGGGCAACGCGCGCTACGCGGACTATGCGGGGCATATCTGCGACAGCGCCGAGCACCTGCTGAGTCTGATCAACGATCTTCTCGACCTGTCGAAGGTGGAGGCCGGCAAGCTGGAACTGGAGGAGACGGCGATCGATCCGGCCGCGGTGGTGGAGGAGGCCTGCCGGCTGGTGTCGGCCGCGGCGGCGGACAACGGCGTCGCGCTGCTGCGCCGGCTGCCGGATCAGTCTCCGGCGCTGTGGGGCGACCGGCGGCTGGTCCGCCAGGTGCTGCTCAACCTCCTGACCAACGCGGTCAAGTTCACGCCGGCGGCCGGGCGCGTCACCGTCTCGGTGTCGACGGAGGAGGACGGCGCCCTGGCGGTCCGGGTCGAGGATACCGGCACCGGCATTCCGGCTGCGGAGATCGAGAAGGTCCTGCAACCGTTCGGCCAGGCCGCGTACCACCGGTCGCATGAGGAGCGGGGGACGGGCCTCGGCCTGCCCCTGGCCCGCAGTCTCGTCGAAGCCCATGGCGGCCGACTGACGCTGCACAGCACGGTCGGGACCGGAACCACCGTGACGTGCCTCTTCCCCTCTCACCGCGTGGCGCCGGCGTCGGTCGAATCAGGGCGGGCCGTGGGGTGAGAGCGTCGCCTCGGGAAGTCGGGTGCTGTAGGATGCACGGCGAGGCCGTTCAGCGGGCACAGGGACGATGGCGCAGATCTACCAGTCCGACCAGAGGCGCGACCGGCGCCGCACCCTTCCGGTCCTGATCGTCCGGATCGACGATGTGGAGTATCGGACGCGCGACTGGTCGCTGGGCGGCCTCTCGCTCGCCGGGGCCGATCCCCTGCTGCCCGACGGGGCCGAGGTCGACGGGCACCTGTTGGCGGAGGACGACGACACGCCCCATCGGTTCGCCGGCCGGGTGGTCCGTCACGACCCCGTCACCGACGTCGTTGCCCTGCGCTTTGCCGAGCTGGCGCCGGAAGCCTTCGTGTTTCTGGAGCGGCTGCAGACGACGGGACGGCGCCGGGCGGGGCCGACGGTCCGGGAAGGATAGGCCGCCGACGCCGCCTCAAGCGCGGCCGGGCGATGTCCATCCTGGGGCCGCCCCGGCTGACGGTTCCGGTCGCGGCGAGCGTCCGATTGCCCGGTTCCGACGAGTCGGCGCTCGGCGAGGCAGCATGGCCTTTCCCCGGGTCCGCGATCGCGCTACGCCTCGGCGTCATGAACTACCGCCACGCCTTCCACGCCGGCAACGTCGCCGATGTCGCCAAGCATGCGCTGCTGGTCGCGCTGGTGCGGCGGCTGCGCGCCAAGCCCAAGCCGCTCTGCGTGATCGACGCATTCGCCGGCGTCGGCCGCTATGCCCTGGCCGAGGGGCCGGCGCAGCAGACCGGTGAGTATCGCGACGGCATTGCCCGGCTGCTCGCTGCCGACCCACCGCCTCCTGGCGTCGAGTGCTATCTGGACCTGGTGCGCGCGGAGAACCCGGGCGGGGGACTCGAACGCTATCCGGGGTCGCCCGCGCTCGTCGCGGCGCTGCTGCGCGACGGCGACCGGCTGGTGGCCGTGGAGAAGCATCCCGACGATGCGGCTGCGCTGAAGCACGAATTCGCCGCCGATCCGCGGATCCAGGTGCATCGCCGCGACGGCTACGAAGCGGTCGCCGCCCTGGTGCCGCCGCCGGAGCGGCGGGGGCTGGTGCTGATCGATCCGGCCTATGAGGTGGTCGACGAGTTCCAGCGGATGACCGCAGCCCTGGTCCGCGCCCACCGCCGCTGGCCGACCGGCGTCTATGCCCTGTGGTATCCGGTCAAGCACCGGCCGCCGGTCGACGCCTTCCTGGGCGACCTGGCGCTGACCGGGCTGCGCCGCATCCTGGTGACGGAACTGACGGTGCGGCCGGCGACCGCGCCCGACCGGCTGAACGGCGCCGGGCTGGTGGTGGTCAACCCGCCCTACGGCTTCGAGGCGGACGCGCGGGAGCTGCTGGACGGGCTGGTCCCGGTGCTGGCGCGCGAGCCGGGGGCGGGTGCCCGGGTCGAGACGCTGGTCGGGGAATAGCCGCCGTCGCCCCGCGCCGCCCGCCGCGGCAGGCCGGGGCCCGCCGGGAAGTCGACCGCGTCCGGCACATCCCCCGGCGTCCGACGCCGCCGCATCTCGTCGGCGAACAGGGCCCAGAGGGCATACAGGTTGATCAGCCCGGCCACCGCGAAGCCGGCGACGTAGATCGCGATGACGATCGGCTGGGGGTCGTTGGCGACGGGCTCCATGGCGAGCAAGGCTAGCATGGCCGATGGCGGCAGCCAGGGCTGCGCCGAAGAAAAAAGCCCCGCTCGATGCCCTACCGCCGGCTCAGATACTGGAACCAGGTCCGGTCGAGCGCGTGGAGCACCGACACCGCGGTATCGATCTTGCGCTCGAATCCCGGGTCTTCGGCCAGATCGGCGGTTTCCTCCACCGCCTCGATCCGGTCGAGCAGGGCGCGGCCGCGCTCGGTCAGGCTGAGACGGGTGGTCCGCCGGTCGCGGGCGCCGCGCTTGTGCTCCACATAGCCGCCTTCGACCAGCTTGCGGACGTTGTAGGTCGCCGTGGAGGTCAGGTAATGCCGCCGCTCCACCAGGTCGCGCAGGTTGATCTCGCCCTCGCCGATCTCGATCAGCAGCATCGCCTGCGCCGGCGAGATGTCGTCGACGCCGACCGCCTCCAGCTTCAGCCGGACGATGTCCAGATGGCGGCGCTGCAGGCGGTGCAGCATGGTGGTGAGGTCGCTGTAGCGCTTCATGAGGCGGAGGCTAGGTCCGTTATCGTTAATTTTTGGTAACTTTGATGCGCTCTCGAACATTATCCTTTCTTCTTAGTCGAAAGGATTATCCTTTTTGGGAAAGGATGATTCCACCGCTTTGGCATATCGGCGTCTGGCAGAGGGGTATCTGTCCTTTGCCCGTCTGCCATCGAAGGGGCGAGGGCGGCATCCTCCGAGGCGGCAATCGATCGAAAGGGAAACGGCAAATGTTCGCTCGACGCCCTGCTTCGGAAGAGCATCAGAGTACCGACCGCGCGCAGCGGATCGCCGACCGTATCCACAATCGCCGGACCAGTGACGGGGAAAATGGGGTCGTCGCGCTGGAGCGTCCGTCCCGGCTGTCGCCGCGCGAGGAGCGGCTGCGCCAGCTGACCGAAATCCTGAACACCGGCCTCGAGGACGAGGGCGACGGTGCGACCGGGACGCCGGCCGCTGCCACGCCGTCGTCCGACGGGACGGCCGCACCGTGCACTCCGGCGGCCGCCACCGGGACAGGCTCGGCGCCGGGCGAGGACCGTCCGGCCCCCTGTGCGCCGCGGTCGAAAGCGCGCGTCCCGGGTGTGCCGCGCTTCGTCGCGCCGAACAGCGTCCGGCCGATGAGCGACACGGTCCTGGCGATCAAGGACAAGGTCCAGGCGATGCTGGTGGAGCGGATCGACACCGCCTCCGCCGCCCGTCTGCCGCGGGATCAGCTCAAGTCAGCGCTGTCGGAAGTGGTCCGCGACATCCTGGTCGAACTGCAGATCCACCTCAACGGCCACGAGCACGCCCAGCTGGTCGACGTGGTGGTCGACGAGATGCTGGGTCTCGGCCCGCTGGAGCCGCTGCTGGCGGACGAAACGGTGACCGACATCATGGTCAACCGCTTCGACCGGGTCTATGTCGAGCGGCGCGGCAAGATCGAGCTGACCGACGTCACCTTCCGCGACCACCAGCATGTCTTCAACATCGCCAGCCGGATCGTCAGCAAGATCGGCCGGCGGATCGACGAGAGCCACCCGCTGTGCGACGCGCGGCTGGAGGACGGCAGCCGCGTCAACATCGTGGTGCCCCCGCTGTCGATCGACGGGCCGTCGATGTCAATCCGCAAGTTCGCCAAGCGATCGATCACCTTCGATCGCATGGTCGAGCAGGCCAATCTGAGCGACTCGATGTCCGCCCTGCTCAAGACGGCGGCGCGCTCGCGGCTCAACATCCTGATCTCCGGCGGCACCGGCTCGGGCAAGACGACCCTGCTGAACGCCTGCTCGCAGCTCATCGACCCGCAGGAGCGGGTGGTGACGATCGAGGACGCCGCGGAACTGCAGCTCCAGCAGGATCACGTCCTGCGGATGGAGACGCGCACCTCCAACCTGGAGGGCAAGGGCGAGGTCACCATGCGCGACCTGGTCAAGAACGCCCTGCGCATGCGCCCCGACCGGATCATCCTGGGCGAGGTGCGTGGCGGCGAGGTGTTCGACATGCTGCAGGCGATGAACACCGGCCATGAAGGCTCGATGTCGACGATCCACGCCAACCGGCCGCGCGAGGCGCTGACCCGGCTGGAGAACATGGTCGCCATGGCGGGCTTCCAGCTGCCGATCCAGGCGGTGCGGATGCAGATCAGCTCCGCCGTCGACATGATCGTCCAGATCAGCCGGATGCGCGACGGCGTTCGGCGGATCACCTCGATCACCGAGGTCACCGGGATGGAGGGGGACATCATCACCACCCAGGAGCTGTTCCGGTTCGAATACGACAGCGACGACCCGTCCGGCCGGATCCGCGGTCGCTTCGTCTATACCGGCCTGCGCCCGCACTTCATGGAGAAGGCCCGCTACTACGGGCTCGACCAGGCCCTGCTCAAAGCCCTCGGCTGATTGCCGTTTCCCGAAGTCGAGGGTCTTCGGCGGCCCGGGTTCCGCGACGGCGGGGCCCGGGCCGTTCGGCTTTTTGCCTCGGCCGGCCCTGGCCGACGGGACCGTCAGGCCGATATGGCGTTGCATGACCGCACCCGACCGCCCACCCGACCGCCCACCCGTCCGGATTGCCGGCCTGGCCACCGCGCTGCCGCAACACCGCCTGGACCAGGCCACCGCGCGCCGCGCGGCGGGGGAGCTGTTCGGCGGCCGGGTCGCCGATTTCGAGCGGCTGGCGGCGGTCTTCGACCGGGCCGGGGTCCGGTCGCGGGCGCTGGCGCAGCCGCTCACCTGGTACTACGACCCGCACGGCTGGGCGGAGCGGACGGCGGTCTTCGTCAAGGTTGCGACCGACCTGCTGGAGCAGGCGATCGGCGAGGCGCTGGCGCGGGCCGGGCTGGGCCCGGAGGCGGTGGACCTGCTGGTCGTGCTGTCCTCCACCGGCATCGCGACGCCCTCGCTCGACAGCCGTCTGGCCGGCCGGCTCGGTCTGCGCGCCGACGTCGCCCGCCTGCCGGTCTTCGGCCTCGGCTGCGCCGGTGGGGCGCTGGGGCTGGCGCGCGGCGCGGCCCTGGCGCGGAGCCGGCCGGGCTCGGTCGTCGTCGTGGCGACGGTGGAATTGTGCAGCCTGATCCTGCGCCTCGACGACCTCTCGAAGACTTCGCTGGTGGCCAACGCGCTGTTCGGCGACGGCGCGGCGGCGGCGGTGCTGGTGGCGGAGGAGGGGCGTGCCGCGGCCCCGGCGATCGCCGCCTGGGGAGAGCACCAGTGGCCCGACAGCCTGGACGTGATGGGCTGGCGCGTGGACGACGCGGGACTGGGCGTCGTCATGGCGCGCGCGATCCCGGATCTGGTGCGCCGCGAGCTGGCGGCGGTGGCCGACCGCTTCCTGGACGGCATCGGCCGACACCGGTCGAACCTGGCCGCCGTGGCGGCGCATCCGGGCGGCGCGCGCGTGCTGGATGCCTTGGACGCGGTGTTCGGTGACGGCATGGCCGGCCTCGACGCCGCCCGCGCCGTCCTGGCCGAGCACGGCAACATGTCGGCGCCGACCGTGCTGTTCGTCCTGGAACGGGTCCTGGCGGCGCGGCCGCCCGGTCCGGTGCTGGCGACGGCGCTCGGGCCTGGCTTCACCGCAGGCTTCCTGCTGATCGAGCCGGGCGGGGAGGGGCCATGAGCGGGATCGGCTGGGCGCAGGCGATCGTCCTGCTGGTCGCGGTGCAGCGGCTGGGCGAGCTTCTGCTGGCCCGGCGCAACGACCGCCGGCTCCGCGCCGAGGGGGCGGTCGAGCACGGCCGTGGGCACTACCCTCTGCTGGTGGCGCTCCACGCCGGGTGGCTGGCGGCGATCTTCCTGGCCGTGCCGCCGGAGCGGCCGCCGTCCTGGCCGCTGCTGGCCCTGTTCGCCGCGATGCAGGCGGCGCGGGTCTGGGTGATCGTCAGCCTGGGCCGGTTCTGGACCACCCGCGTCCTGGTGGCGCCGGGGCAGGCGCTGGTCCGCCGAGGGCCCTATCGCTGGCTGCGGCATCCGAACTACGTGGTGGTGGTCGCGGAGATCGCCCTGCTGCCGCTGGTGTTTGGTGCCTGGAAGATCGCCGTCGCGTTTTCGATCGCCAACGGGCTGCTGCTCGCCTGGCGCATCCATGTCGAGGAACGGGCGCTGGAGATCGACTGATCCCCGACGCGCGCTCGACAGCGCGGGCCGCCGGCGCCACATTCCGCCACACCGGCCGCCCGACCCGGCCGACCCCCGGCCGACCGCGGAGCCCCTGGATGTCCGACCTCGAGCCGCCGTTCTGGAAGACCAAGAGCCTCGAGGAGATGACGGCCGGGGAATGGGAAAGCCTGTGCGACGGCTGCGGCAAGTGCTGCCTGATCAAGCTGCAGGACGAGGACAGCGACGAGATCTTCGCGACCAACGTGGCCTGCCGGCTGCTCGACCTGGGCAGCTGCCAGTGCGCCGACTACGCCCACCGCAAGACGAAGGTGCCGGACTGCGTCATCCTCGACCCCGCGACGGTGGCGGAGCTTTCGTGGATGCCGTCGACCTGCGCCTATCGGCTGATCTGGGAGGGCAAGGATCTCGCCTGGTGGCACCCGCTGGTTTCCGGCGATCCAGAGACGGTGCACCTCGCCGGCATCTCGGTGCGCAATCGGGTGGTCAGCGAAACCCGCGTCGCCGAGGAGGACCTGCCCGACCACATCGCCGCCTGGGCGATGTAGCGCGGGTCGGCTACGCCACCGCGTAGACATCCATCGCCAGTACGCCATAGGTGGTGCTGGCGTGCACCCGCCCGGCCGCGCCGCCGGCGCCCAGCGCCACGAACAGGGGCAGGAGATGCTCCTCCGTCGGGTGGTTGTCGACGGCGTGGGGGGCGCGGCTGCGGTAGGCGAGCAGGTCGTCGATCCGCCCGGTCTCCGCCGCGTCGGCGATCCAGTCGGCGAAGCCGGTCACCCAGTCGGGGGCGGCGCTGTCCCGGCCATAGCCGCCGCGAAAGAAGGCGCCCAGGTTGTGGGTCACCGCCCCGGTCACCAGGATCGCCACGCCGCGGTCGCGCAGCGGCGCCAGGGCGCGGCCGACCGCCAGGTGGTGCGCAGGCCCCGCCTGCGGCTGGACGGACAGTTGCAGCACCGGCAGGTCCGCCTGCGGCCGGATCAGCGTGAGCGGGACCCAGGCGCCGTGGTCCAGTCCTCGATGGCCGTCGATCTCGGCGGCGATTCCCGCGTCCGACAGCGCGGCCGCCACCTCCTCGGCCACGTTCGGCGCCCCGGGGGCGGGGTAGGAGAGGCGGTAGAGCTCGGGCGGAAAGCCGGAGAAGTCGTGGATCGTCTCCGGCTGGTCGGCGGCGGAGACGGTGGGGGCGGCGGTTTCCCAATGGGCGGAGACGACCAGCACGGCCCGCGCGCCGCCGAGGTCGAGACTGCCGCTCTTGAGGAACCGGTGGGCGGCGCCGTCCTCGATGGCGAGCGACGGGGCGCCGTGGGAGACGAAGAAGACCGGGGCGCGGGACATGGGATCGACCTCCAGCAGGACGCGTCGCCCCCAGGATCGCATGGCCTGCGCCGTCACGGGAGGTCGCTGCAGGAGCCTGCGGGGCGACGCGCCGTTTCCGCAGGGCGCCTTCCGCCGCCGGCGCTGGGGTTCGGACGTCGATGTCGTCCGCATTGATGCGCATCATGGCAGGAACGTCCGCCGCGCCTCATGGATTGACGCCACGAGCCCCGCCCGCGCCCGCCGATGTGCCCCCGCCGCCCGAAAGCCGTTGCCATGCCCGACATCGCCCCTGCCGCCGCGCCGCCCGACGCCCTGCCGCCGGAACGCCTGGCGACGCTCTGCGATCCGGCATCGCTCGGGTTCGAGACGACGCGGGACCTGCCCGACCTCGACGCGGTGCTGGGGCAGGACCGCGCGATCGAGGCGCTGGCGTTCGGCATCGGCATCGGGCGCCGCGGCTTCAACCTGTTCGCCTATGGTGAGCCGGGGCTGGGCAAGCACCCGGTGGTCCTGCAACTACTGCGGCGCGAGGCTGCGTCGGCTGGCGTGCCGCCGGACCGCTGCTACGTGCACAATTTCGAGGATTCGGCCCGGCCGCGCGCCCTGGCGCTGCCTGCCGGCCGAGGCGCCGCCTTTCGCGACGCCATGGAGACGCTGGTCGGCGAACTGCGCATGGCGATCCAGGCGGCGTTCGAGGGCGAGGAGTTCCGCGCCCACAAGGACCAGGTCGAATCCGAGGCTAAGAAGGCGCAGGAAGAGGCGTTCGGCCACCTGAACGAAAAGGCGCAGGCGCGTGGCCTGGCGCTGGCCCGAACGCCGGTCGGGATGATGCTGACCCCGGTCAAGGACGGCCGGCCGATGCCGCCGGACGAGTTCCGCGCCCTGCCCGAGGACGAGCGCAAGCGCCTGGAGGAGGCGATGGCCGACCTCCAGCAGGACCTGGAGGCGATCCTGCGCCAGGTGCCCCAGTGGCAGCGCGCGGCGCATCGGCGGGTGCAGGATCTGGTGCGCGAGACGACGGACCAGGCGGTGGTTCACCTGATGGACGAACTGCGCAGGGACTTCGGCGATCTGCCCGAGGTCATGCGTCACCTGGACGCGGTGGCCGTGGACGTGACCGAAAGCGTCGCGGCGTTCCTGTCGGTCGCGAGCGAGCCGGTCAACGCGGTCCAGGCCGCCGGTGCCGCGCTGGTCCAGGGCGCTCCGCCGGGCGGGGAGGAGATGCCGGCCCTCAACCGGTACAAGGTCAACCTCGTGGTCGACAATTCGGAGCTGGACGGCGCTCCGGTCGTCATGGAGGACCACCCGACCTACAACAACCTGATCGGCCGGATCGAGCATACCGCCCGGATGGGCACGCTGATGACCGATTTCACCCTGATCCGCGGCGGGGCCCTGCACCGGGCCAACGGCGGGTTCCTGGTGATCGATGCACGGCGGGTCCTGACCGAGCCGCTGGCCTGGGACGCGCTGAAGCGGTTGCTCAGGGCGGGCGAGATCAAGATCGAATCGCTGGGCGAGCGGCTGAACCTGATCAGCACCGTCGGTCTGGAGCCCGAGCCGATCCCGCTCCAGGTCCGCGTCGTGATGATCGGCGATCCGATGCTCTACTACCTGCTCTACGAGTACGATCCCGATTTCCCGGATCTGTTCAAGGTGCCCGCCGACTTCGGTCCGGACATGGACCGGACCGGGGAGGCCAGCGCCAGCTTCGCGCGGATGGTCGCGACCCAGGTGCGCAGCGACGGCCTGCGTCCGTTCGACGCCGCGGCGGTGGCGCGGGTGATCGACCATGCCGCGCGCCGGGCCGAGGATGCGGAGAAGCTGTCGCTGCATCGCCGGGCGCTGTCGGACCTGCTGCGCGAGGCCGACTGGTGGGCCGGCGAGGCCGGGGCGAAGCAGGTCGGCGCGGACCATGTCCGCCGGGCGATCGATGCCGGCATCCGCCGCTCCGACCGGATCCGCGAGCGCATCCAGGAGACGATCCGCCGCGGCACGCTCCGAATCGAGACCGAGGGCGGCGTCGTCGGCCAGGTCAACGGGCTGGCGGTCAGCCGGCTGGGCGGTTTCTCCTTCGGCCGGCCGACCCGGATCAGCGCCCGCACCCGGCTCGGCAGCGGCAAGGTGGTCGATATCGAGCGCGAGGTCGAGATGGGCGGCCCGATCCACTCGAAGGGCGTGCTGATCCTGCAGGGCTTCCTCGGCGCCCGCTACGCCCACGACAAGCCGCTGGCCCTGGCGGCGAGCCTGGTGTTCGAGCAGTCCTACGGCGGCGTCGAGGGCGACAGCGCCTCGGCGGCGGAGCTCTACGCCCTCCTGTCGGCGCTGGCCGACGTGCCGCTGAATCAGGGGCGCGCGGTCACCGGCTCGGTCGACCAGCACGGCCGGGTCCAGGCGATCGGCGGGGTCAACGAGAAGATCGAGGGCTTCTACGACCTTTGCGCCGCGCGGGGCCTGACCGGCGACCAGGGTGTGCTGGTTCCTGAAGCCAACGTCCCGCACCTGATGCTGCGCGACGACGTGGTGGCGGCCGCGCGGGCCGGGCGCTTCCATGTCTGGCCGGTGGCGACCGTCGACCAGGGCATGGCGCTCCTGACCGGCCTGCCGGCGGGGGAGGCCGACGCCGGGGGCCGGTTCCCGGAGGACAGCGTCAATGGCCGGGTCGACGCCCGCCTGATCGCCTTCGCTGAGGCGGCGAAGCGGTTCGGCCGCGGCGGCGAGGCCGGCGCCGGGGGGGCCGGAGCCACGGGCACGCCCGGCGGGGCGGGAGGCGGTCGCTGACCATGGACGGGGACCGGGAGCGCAACGCCCGGATCGCCGACCGGCTGCGCGAGATGGCCGAGCTCCTGACCGCCCAGCAGGCCAATCCGTTCCGGATCCAGGCCTATCGCCGCGCGGCCGACCGGGTCGATCGCCTCGACCGGGACGTGGGCGACATCCTGGCCGAGGGCGGACGCGACGCGCTGGAGGCGCTGCCCGACATCGGCGATGCCCTGGCGCTGGCGATCGAGCAGATGGTTCGCACGGGCCGCTGGCCCCAGCTCGACCGGATGCGTGGGGAGGCCGATCCGGCGGCGCTGTTCCGCTCGATCCCCGGCGTCGGGCCCGAACTGGCCAAGCGGATCCACGACCACCTCAACGTCGACACCCTCGAGCAGCTGGAGGTCGCCGCCCACGACGGCCGCCTGCAGGACGTGCCGGGGATCGGCCCGCGCCGCGCCGCGATGCTGCGGGCCACCCTCGCCGGGATGCTGTCCCGACCGAGCCGTCCCGGCACCCTGCCGCGCCCCTCGCCGGGCGAGGCGGCGGGCGACGAGCCGCCGGTCGACGTGCTGCTGGACGTCGATGCGGAATACCGCCGCCGGGCCGAGGACGGGGACCTGCCGACCATCGCGCCGCGCCGCTTCAATCCGTCCGGGGAGCGGTGGCTGCCGATCCTCCACACCCGTCGCGGCGACTGGGAGGTCACGGCCCTCTATTCCAACACCGGGCGGGCGCACGACCTGGGGCGGGTGAAGGACTGGGTGGTGATCTACTTCCACCGCGGCGGCGAGCCGGAACGCCAGCGCACCGTCGTCACCGAGCACCGCGGCCGGAACGCGGGGCAGCGGGTGGTCCGCGGGCGCGAGCCGTAGCCCGCGTTGGGCCACGGTGGAGGCACGGCGTTCCCCCGCTCGGGCGAGCTCCGGCCTCGTCCGGGCACACCGCCGCGGCAGAAGCCCTCGTTGCGTCCTGCTACACTCGCGGCGCCTCGAATCGACGGGTGAGCCTGTGAGCGACAGCCTTCGTCCCAGCCGGGTCGCGGTGGACCTGACCGCGGTCGTGATCGCGGTCCGCGACGCGGCGCCGTCGGCCCTGACCGTCGACGGGCCGCCGGCCGCGCTGCCCTCGGGGCCGCTGGAGCCCGGGCACCGGACGCTGCAGGCGGGCCTGCGGGCGCGGGTCGAGGCCCAGACCGGCCGGCGGCTCGGCTATGTGGAACAGCTCTACACGTTCGGCGACCGACCCGGCGGCGCGGTCGGGGACGGCGACGGCCGGACCATCTCGATCGCCTATCTGGCGCTGGTGCGTCCCGGAGCGGAGGAAGACCCGCAGGCCGGCGCGTGGCGCGGCTGGTACGACTTCCTGCCCTGGGAGGATCTGCGCCAGGGCGAACCGCCGGCACGGACCGCGATCCTCGCGGCGCTCGCCGACTGGGCGGCGCAGGGCCGGCGTCGCGGCGATCCCGACCGGGCCGAGCGGCTGCGCCTGACCTTTGGCACCGAGGGGGCGCCCTGGGACGAGGAACGGGCGCTCGACCGCTACGAGATGCTCTACGAGGCAGGGCTGGTCGCCGAGGCTTTCCACGATCGCGGCGAGGACCCGCCGGAGGCGGTGCGCAGGCTGCCCGGCGCGGCGATGGCCGCCGACCACCGGCGCATCCTGGCGACCGGGGTCAGCCGGCTGCGCGCCAAGATCAAGTACCGTCCGGTGCTGTTCGAGCTGATGCCGCCGAGCTTCACCCTGCTGCAGCTCCAGCGCACCGCCGAGGCGCTGTCCGGCGTCGCGCTGCACAAGCAGAATTTCCGCCGGCTGGTCGCCCAGCAGGGGCTGGTCGAGGAAACCGGAGAGGTGGCCACAGACACCGGTGGCCGTCCGGCCAGGCTGGTGCGTTTCCGCCGCGACGTGACGCTGGAACGCCCGGCGCCGGGCGTGCGTCTCCGGGCGACGCGGCGGGCCGGCTTCCCGTAAGCCGCCCTGCCGCCTTAGGTCGCCCAAATGCGCAGCGTTTGCGCGACAAGCGCCGGCCCCGCCCGAACCTGCCCGGCCGTTTCGGCCGCCCTGGCTTGACACGCTGCCGAACGCCCTTATGCTGATCATGAGAATAAGGGTCGGGGGAGCTCCGGCCCGTTTTCCGACCCGACTAATGCTCTAATTGAGAATAAGGAGGGTGCCGATGACCGCGACACCGTTCCCGGCCGGGGCATCGCCGGTCGCGCCCCTGGCGTACACGCCGGAGGTCGAGGCGCGCACTCGCGACGTCCGGGACCGGATCCGCGGCGTGATCCCCGACTTCGAATGGCCGCTGTTCGCGCCGGAGATCGACGCGATCCGGCGCCTGAAGGCGGAGCGCAACGCCATCGTGCTGGCCCACAACTACCAGACGCCGGAGATCTATCACGGCGTCGCGGACATCGTCGGCGACAGCCTGGCGCTGGCCCGCGAGGCGGCGAAGACCGACGCCGCGGTCATCGTCCAGGCCGGCGTCCACTTCATGGCCGAGACGTCGAAGCTGGTGAACCCGGAGAAGACGGTGCTGATCCCGGACCCGGAGGCCGGCTGTTCCCTCGCCGCCTCGATCACGGGGGCGGACATCCGCCTGCTCAGGGAGGCCTGTCCCGGCGTGCCGGTGATCACCTATGTCAACACGACCGCCGAGGTGAAGGCGGAATCGGATATCTGCTGCACCTCCGGCAATGCGATCAAGGTCGTCGAGCGCATGGTCGCGCAGTGGGGCGTCGACCGGGTGATCCTCCTGCCCGACGAATACCTGGCCCGCTACGTCGCCGACCGGACCGGCATCGACGTGATCACGTGGAAAGGCCGCTGCGAGGTGCATGAGCGGTTCAGTGGCGAGGACATCCGCCGCTTCCGCAGGAGCCAGGGCGACCTGGTGGTGATCGCGCATCCCGAATGCCCGCCGGACGTGATCGCGGAGGCCGATTTCGCCGGCTCCACGGCCGAGATGGCCGACTGGGTCAGGACCGAGCGGCCGCCGCGGGTGCTGCTGCTGACCGAATGCTCGATGAGCGACAACATCTCCGCCGAGGTGCCGGGGGTGGAATTCCTGCGCCCCTGCGGCCTGTGCCCGCACATGAAGCGGATCTCGCTGGGCAACATCCGCCGCGCGCTTGAGACCATGGGGCCGGAGGTGACGATCGATCCGGCGGTGGCGGTTCGGGCGCGCCGGGCGGTCGACCGCATGCTCGAGATCGTCTGAGCGGGGATGGGACGATGACGGGCTGCGCCCTGCCTGACCTGCTGGTCGAACCGGTCGTCCGGCGTGCGCTGGAGGAGGATCTGGGCCGGGCCGGCGACATCACCACCGATGCCCTGGTGCCGGCCGGGCTGACGGCCCGGGCCGCCGTCGTCGCGCGGGCGCCGGGCGCGGTCGCGGGCACCCGGGCGGCGTCGATCGCGTTCCGTCTGATGGACCCGGCGGTGACTTGCGCGATCGACATCGACGACGGTGGAAGGGTCGCGCCGGGCGATGCGGTGCTGCGGGTCGAGGGACCGGCGCGGGCGATCCTCTCGGCGGAACGGGTCGCGCTCAACCTGCTCTGCCGGCTGTCGGGAATCGCCACCGCCACCGCCGGGATGGTCGCGGCGGTCCGGCCGCACAAGGCGCGCATCACCTGCACCCGCAAGACCACCCCCGGCCTGCGCGCGCTGGAGAAGGCGGCGGTGCGCGCCGGCGGCGGGGCGAACCACCGCTTCGGCCTCGACGACGCGGTGCTGATCAAGGACAACCACGTCGCGCTGGCCGGCGGCGTGGCGCAGGCGGTGCGACGGGCCCGCGCCGCGGTCGGCCACCTGGTCAAGATCGAGGTGGAGGTCGACACCCTCGACCAGCTGGCCGAGGCGCTGACCGCCGGCCCCGACGCCATCCTGCTCGACAACATGCCGCCGGAGACGCTGGGCGAGGCGGTGGCGATGGTCCGCGGCCGCGCGGTGACCGAGGCCTCCGGCCGGGTCACGCCGGAGACCGTGGGCGCGATCGCCGCGACCGGCGTCGACCTGATTTCCGCTGGCTGGCTGACCCACAGCGTGCCGGTGCTGGACCTGGGCCTGGATATGGTGACCCAGGCGTAGGTCGGGGTGCAGCGCAGCGAAAACCCGACGGCAGAGCTTGACCGCTCGGGCTGCGTCGGGTTCCCCGTTGCTCGACCGGGCCTACCGGGGATTGCCGACATCACCGAACCGTGAACGCTCGTGAGTTGCCTTGCCCCCGCGGCACCTCCGCAATCGCGTCGATTTCAAACCAAGGACGAAGGGCCGAAAGCGATGACCGGGAGGTTCCCCTCGATGACGGCTGCCGCGGCGGTTCTGGCGCTGGCCGCCGGTTCGGCCGGCGCGGCGGAGTTCCGCTGGGCCAGCCAGAGCGATCCCACCACGATGGATCCGCACGCGGTCAACGCGGCGCCGGTGCACAGCTTCCTCAACAACGTCTACGAGGGGCTGGTCCGCCGCGGCAAGGACATGAGCCTCGAACCGGCCCTCGCCACGTCTTGGGAGCCGATCGGCACCGAAGGTTGGCGCTTCCACCTGCGCGAGGGCGTGACCTTCCACGGCGGCCAGGCCTTCGACGCCGACGACGTGCTCTTCAGCTACCGGCGCGCCGCCTCGGAGCAGTCGGATGTCCGCTCGTTCTTCGCCTCGGTCAGCGAGGTCGTGAAGGTCGACGACTACACGGTCGAGTTCCGCACCAGCCGGCCCGACCCGCTGCTGCCCTCGGGCATCGCCAACTTCATGATCCTGGACGAGGGCTGGGCGACCGAAAACGGGGCCGAGGAACCGGCGCGCGACGCGGAGACCCACGCCACCTTCAACGCCAACGGCACCGGCGCCTTTCGCCTGGTCGAGCGCCAGCCGGACATGCGCACGGTGCTGGAGCCGTTCGAGGACTGGTGGGGCGAGGCGGAGCACAACATCACCCGCGCCGTCTTCACCCCGATCGGCACGCCGGCCACCGCCGTCGCCGCGCTGATCTCGGGAGAGATCGACTTCTACGAGCCGATCCCGCTGCAGGACGTGCCGCGGTTGGAGGAGTCCGACGACATCACCGTCCACCAGGGGATCGAGAGCCGGGTGATCTTCTTCGGCTTCGAGCACAAGGACGACCAGTTGCGCTTCCCCGGCGACACCGTGACGGAGAACCCGTTCCAGGACCCGCGGGTGCGCCGCGCCGTCTACCATGCCATCGACGCCGAGGCGATCGTCGACCGGATCATGCGGGGCATGGCGGAGACGACCGGCCTCCTGATCGGCCCCGGCATCGGCGGCTATCGGGCGGAGGCCGACCGGCGCCTGGAGCACGACCCGGAGCTGGCGCGGCAGCTGCTGGCGGAGGCGGGCTATCCCGACGGCTTCTCCTTCGGCCTGCGCTGCCCGAATGACCGCTACATCAACGACGAGGCGATCTGCGTCGCCGTGGTCGGCATGCTGGAGCGGGTCGGCCTCGACGTCGATCTGCAGACTTTCCCGGTCGCCCAGTACTGGCCGGAACTCCGCGAGGACCGCTTTGACATGTACCTGCTCGGCTGGTCGCCGGGCACCTTCGACGCCGAGCATCCGATCCGCTTCCTGATGGCGACCCCGAACGAGGAGGCGCGGCTGGGCAGCTGGAACTTCGGCGAGTATTCCAACCCCCGGGTCGACGAGTTGATGGCGCAGATCCAGGTGGAGATCGACGAGGAGGCCCGCCAGGATGCGATCGACGAGGTGCATGAGATCCTGCGCGAGGACGCGGTCTACGTGCCGCTGCACATCCAGCCGCTGGTCTGGGGCGCCCGCGACGGCATCGAAATGACCCAGCGCGCCGACAACTTCTTCATCCTGCGGTGGGTGACGCTGCCGGAGTAGGTCGGGCCAACGGTCCGGCAGGCCGGGTTGCTCTTTCCGGGCGGCGCCGGACTGTCGGACCGGCGCTTCGTCTTGGTCCGACCTACGGTTGTCGGCGGGTCGGACCAGCGGGCCGACACGCCGGGCGCCCTTTCGGAGGCGCCGGACTGTCGGACCGGCGCTTCGCTTTGGTCCGACCTACGGTTGTCGGTGGGTCGGACCAACGGTCCGACACCCAATGGCGGCGTGCGCCCCGCTACCGGAAGCTCCGCGCCTTCTGCAGCTCCAGCCGGCGTTTCTCCGGGCGTTCATCGCGGGGGTCGGGGGCGGGGCGGCGGAGTTCGTCGGCGCGGGCCATGCCGCGATCGATCCCGTCCCAGCGCCCGCCGCCGGTCTCGGTCAGGTAGGCGAGCTTGTCCGACAGGTCGAAGAGTTTCTCGACCTTCAGGTGGATCACCGTGCCCTGCTTCTCGACCCGACCCGCCGCGCCCAGCAGGCGGGCCCCCAGCACCTGCTTGCGGAAGGTTTCGAACACCGGCGGCAGCACCACCAGGTTGGCGACCCCGGTCTCGTCCTCCAGCGTCACGAAGATCACGCCCTTGGCGCTGCCCGGCCGCTGGCGCACCAGCACCAGGCCGGCCACCCGGACCCTGCGGCCGTGGCGCAGCTCGGCCAGCCGCGCCGCCGGCTGATAGCCCATCTGCGCCAGCCCGCCGCGCAGCAGCGCCACCGGGTGGGTCTTCAGGCTCAGCGACAGGGCGCCATAGTCCTGCACCACGTGCTCGCCCTCCGGCATCTCCGGCAGGGCGACCGGCGGCTCCTCCGCCTCGCGCTCCAGATGGGCGAACAGGGGCAGCGGCGCCGGCCCCAGCGCCTTGACCGCCCAGCCCGCCTGCCGCCGGTCGAGCCCGGTCGACCGCCAGGCATCGCCGCGCGCCAGGGTGTCGAGCGCCGCCGGCCCCAGCCCGGCGCGGCGCCACACTGCGCGCGGGTCGGCGAAGCGACCGCCCCGGGCGCGGGCCGCGACCAGCCGCTCCGCATCCTCCTGCCGCAGACCCTTGACCAGCCGCAGGCCGAGGCGCAGTGCGTGTCTGGGCCAGCCGTCGGGGCCGGGCGCCAAGGGCTCCAGCGTCGAGTCCCAGTCGGAATGGTTTACGTCCGGCGATCGCACCTCGACCCCGTGCTCCCGCGCGTCGCGGACGATCTGCGCCGGGGCGTAGAAACCCATCGGCTGGCTGTTCAGCAGCGCGCAGGCGAACACGTCCGGATAGTGGCATTTCAGCCAGGCCGAGACATAGACCAGCAGCGCGAAGCTGGCGGCATGGCTCTCCGGGAAGCCGTAGGTGCCGAAACCCTCGATCTGCTTGAAGCAGCGTTCGGCGAAGTCGGCGTCGTAGCCGCGGGCCTTCATGCCCTCGACCATCTTGTCGTGGAACTTGTGGATGTCGCCGTTCTTCTTGAAGGTCGCCATGGCCCGGCGCAGCCGGTCGGCCTCCGACGGGCTGAACCCGGCGCCGACGATGGCGATCTTCATCGCCTGCTCCTGGAACAGCGGCACGCCCAGGGTCTTCTCCAGGACCGGGCGCAGGTCGCCGGAGGGATATTCCACCTCCTCCTCGCCGTTGCGACGGCGCAGATAGGGGTGGACCATGTCGCCCTGGATCGGTCCGGGCCGGACGATCGCCACCTCGATCACCAGATCGTAGAAGGCGCGCGGCTTGAGCCGTGGCAGCATGGTCATCTGCGCCCGGCTCTCGACCTGGAAGACGCCCAGGCTGTCGGCCTTGCACAGCATGTCGTAGACCGCCGGGTCCTCCGCCGGCACGCCGGCCAGGCTCATCGGCCGGTCGTAGTGCCGGGCCAGGAGGTCGAAGCCGCGGCGCACGCAGGAGAGCATGCCGAGCGCCAGCACGTCGATCTTGAGGATGCCCAGCGCGTCCAGGTCGTCCTTGTCCCACTCGATCACCGTGCGGTCGGCCATCGCCGCGTTCTCGATCGGCACCAGCTCCGACAGCGGGCCGCGACTGATGACGAAGCCGCCGACATGCTGGGACAGGTGGCGCGGGAAGCCGATCAGCCGGCGCGCCAGCACCATCGCCTGGCGCAGCGTGCGGTCGGCGGGGTCGAGGCCGGCCTGGCGGATGTGCGCCTCGTCGATCGCCTCGCGGCTCCAGCCCCAGAGGGTGCGGGCCAGCTTGTCGACCGTGTCCTCGCTGAGGCCCATCGCCTTGCCGACCTCACGGATCGCGCCGCGGGCGCGGTAGCAGATCACCGTTGCGGTCAGGCCGGCGCGGTCGCGGCCGTACTTGCCATAGATGTACTGGATCACCTCCTCGCGCCGCTCGTGCTCGAAGTCGACGTCGATGTCGGGCGGCTCGCCGCGCTCGGCACTGACGAAGCGCTCGAACAGGAGGTCGGTGCGCGCCGGGTCGACCGCGGTGATCCCGAGCACGTAGCAGACGGCCGAATTCGCCGCCGAGCCGCGGCCCTGGCACAGGATGCCCTGCGCGCGGGCGAACCGGACCACGTCGTGCACGGTCAGGAAATAGGGCGCGTAGCCCAGCTGGCCGATCAGCGCCAGCTCGTGGTCGATCTGCCGGGTCACCTTGTCCGGCACCCCGTCGGGATAGCGGAAGGCGGCGCCCTCGGCGGTCAGCCGCTCCAGCGTCGCCTGGGGCGTGGCGTCGCCCTCGACCAGCTCGTCGGGGTACTCGTAGGCGAGCTCGGCCAGCGAGAACCGGCAGGCCTCGGCGATCCGGCCGGCCTCCGCCACCGCGTCGGGCCAGCGGCGGAAGAGGCGGGCGATCTCCCCGGGCGCCTTCAGGTGGCGCTCCGCGTTGGCGGCCAGGCGCCAGCCGGCGGCGTGGATGGTGGTCTTCTCGCGGATGCAGGTCATCACGTCGGCCAGCGGCCGGCGGTCCGGCGCGTGGTGGTGGACGTCGTTGGTCGCCACCAGCGCCAGGCCCTGGCGGCCGGCCAGGTCGGCCAGCCGCGCCAGCCGCTTGGCGTCGTCGCCGCGGTAGCGGTGGGTGGCGGCGAGCCGCAGGCCGGGGCCGAACCGGGCGCGATAGTCCGCGAGGTCCGCCTCGAACCGCGCCGGATCGCCGCCGGCGCCGTCGGGCAGGCCGTCCGGGTCGGGCGGCACGGCGACCAGGATCAGCCCTTCGGCATGGGCCTCGACATCGGCGCGACCGATATGGCATGCGCCCTTCGGCGCCCGCCGCCGGCCGAGGGTCAGCAGCCGCGACAGCCGGCCATAGGCGGCCCGGTCGGTGGGGTAGGCTAGCAGCGACGGCCCGTCGGTCAGGTCCAGCCGCGCGCCGACCACCAGCCGGATCCCGGCGTCGCGGCAGGCGAGATGCATCCGGACGACGCCCGCCAGCGTGTTCCGGTCGGCCACCCCCACCGCCCGATACCCCAACGCCACCGCCGCCTGCACCACCTCCTCCGCATGCGAGGCGCCGGTCAGGAAGGTGAAGGGGGTGGTGATCTGAAGTTCGGCGTACTGCATCTCGATTTCTTAACCACAGAGGCACAGAGGCACAGAGTTTCTAGTCTGCCCCTCGTCAGTGAGCGATCCGGCGGATGCCGTCCTTGAGCAGTGGCGTATTGAAATTGATGAGCAGGCCCAAGCGAATCCTGGTCAGTCTGAGATAAGTCAGAAGCTGCGCTTCGAAGAGAGGGATGAGTTTTTCGACCGCCTTGATCTCGAGAATGATGGTGTCGACGATTATGAAATCCAATCGAAGCGGAGCTTCGATTGGGATATCTTTGTAAACGGTGGGGACTTCGCGCTGACGGACGAATTCGATGCGGCGTTGCTGCAGTTCGATGGCGAGGCAGCGTTCATAGACGCTTTCCAGGAGTCCCGGTCCGAGTTCGCGATGTACTGTCATCGCCGCATCGATCACCGCGCCGCTCAGCGCATTGATCCGACGATCGCTGCTGAGATCCGTCATCTCTGTGCCTCTGTGTCTCTGTGGTTCAAATTCCGCTTATAACCATTGCTAGCAAAACATCCCCTGCACATACCACCGTGCCTCCCGCTCCGGGGTGTGCAGGCCGGTGCGGTAGAGCCAGAAGCGGCGGCCGTCGGTGGTTTCGACGCGGTAGTAGTCGCGGGGTTCGAAGGTGTCGCCGGTCCACCATTCCGGGCCGATCCGCTCCGGTCCGTCGGCGCGGGCGACCCGGTGCAGGCGGCCGCGCCATCGGAACATCACCGGCGGGTCGTCGGGGATCGGCGCCACCGCCTCCACCGGCCGCGGCGGGTCGAGCAGGCGCAGCGGACGCGGGCGCAGGCCGGCGGCGACGCCGTCCCCACCAGGGGCACCCGCCGCCGGCATGCCGGGCCAGGCGCGCGGACCGTCCGGATGCGGCGTCCGGCCGCCGCCGGCTTTTCCCGCCAGCGGCTCGGCCGGCAGGACCCGGGCGACGGCGCGCTCCGGCACCCAGCTCTGCCGCGGCACGGGGCGGAACACGGCGCCGCCCGGCCGGTCGGCCAGCCGCGCGTCCAGCCGGTCGATCAGGTCGTCCAGCGCCGCCGGGTCGCCCGCGCCTTCGCCCGAGCCCGCGCCACGCTCCAGCGCCAGCTGGGCGGCGTCCATCCGGTCGGTGCGGCGGGCGCCCAGCACCGCCACCTCGATCCCGAACCCGGCGTCCAGCCCGTCCAGCTTGTGCGCGAACAGCCGGGCCAGCGCCTTCGGCCGCCGGTTCGGCCGGCCGGTGCCGACGGCCAGCCGCGCCACGCTGCCGTCGACGCGGTAGAGCGCCAGCTCCACCTGCCGGGCGCCCAGGCCGTCGCGCTCCAGGTCGGCGCACAGCTGGCCGAGCAGCCGGTCGAGTGCCGCCGCCACGTCCTCGGTCCGGCCGATCGGCTCGGCGAACACCAGCCTGGCGGCGTGGCTGGCGGCCGGCCGGCGCGGCGACAGCGGCGCCTCGGTCCGGCCCAGGGCCCGGTCCAGCCGGTCCAGCGGGCCGGGTCCGAACCGCGCCGCCAGCCCGGCGCGGGGCAGGGGGTAGAGGTCGCCGATCCGGTAGAGCCCGGCGCGGTTCAACCCGATGACGGTCGCCGGCTCCAGCCCCAGCCCGGCCAGCGGCAGCGGCGCCAGGGCTTCGCGCTGGCCGCCCAAGGGGACGATCGCGCCCGGGACGATCGCCGCCGGGTCGCCGGCGCGGCCGGGGGCGGCGCCGTGACCTGGACCTGTGCGCGCCACCGCCCAGGCAGCGCCGGCAGTGTCGGCGACGGCGATCCGGGCGGCATAGCCGAACCGCGCCAGCCGGCCGGCGAGGTCGGCGACCACCGCCGCCTCGCCGCCGAACAGATGGGCGCAGCCCGTCAGGTCGATCAGCACGCCCGCGTCGCCGCGCGGGTCGCCGGCGGCCAGGGCGCCGGTCGCGGTGGTCCACGGGCTCCACCGGCCGCACCAGTCGGCCAGCCGGTCGAGCGCCGTGGCATCCGCCTCCGGGTCGGCCGGCACCACCTCCAGCCCCGGCTCCAGCGCGCGGGCGTCGGCCAGCGCCATGCCGGGCGCCAGCCCCGCCGCCGCCGCCGGATCGACGGCGGCAAGCACGGTGCGTCCCCGCTCGGGCAGGACGGTGACCAGCGGCCGGGGATCGCGCGGGGCGGACTCTCCCCGTGCCGCCCGCACCCGCCGCAAGCGGTCGGTCGGAAACCCCGGCAGCCAGAGCGCGAGGACCCGCCGCGCCATCCGTCCTCTCTCCATCGGTGGAAAGGAACATTATAGGAACATTGGGGCGGAAAGCAAAGGGACTCGCCCAGTCCCTCTCGCCCCCATGCCAATCCCTCCCATGCAATGGGGGGCTGTCCGGCGAAGCCGGACTGGGGGGCGGCGGGCGGATGCCCGCCGAAGCGGCGTTTCCAGCGTCGGCGCCTTCGGGCGCTTCGCGCCCGCCCCTCCGCCCGGCCTCCGGCCGGGCACCTCCCCGCGGGCGGGGAGGGAAAACGGATCAGGCGAACACCGGCCCCTCGAACGGGTGCCAGCCGTCGGGGTGTTCGATCTCCACCACCCAGAGGTCCGGGTCGCGGGCGACGGCGCGGTCGACATAGGCGTTGGCGTCCGCCTCCTCCACCCAGTCGCCGCCGAGGACGGCCATCCAGCCGAGCCGGCCGTCCAGGTCGCGCGCCTGGACCAGCACCCGCACCCCGCCCGACGGCTTCGCCAGGCGCAGGATCACCAGCCCGCCGGTCGCCTCGCCCTTGCGCAGGACATAGGCCGGCACGGCCTCCGACGAGCAGCGCCGCAGATGGGCGCCGACCCAGAGATGCGTCGGCAGCCGCGCCTCGGTCACCGGCCGTCGCCGCCGGCTCGGCCATGGCGCCGGGCGGCCGGTTTCGCTAGGGTGCCGGAAACGCGACCGAAGCCGCGGCCCGGCCGGGCGGCGCGGCGGACCGCCGGGCGGATCCGGACGGTCCGGCTCGGGATCACGGGGAGGCGCGTGTGTTCAAGCATATCGTTGTGGCAATCGACGGATCCGACCTGTCGATGAAGGCGGCCGATCTGGCGATCGGCCAGGCCAAGGCGTTCGGCTCAAGACTGACCTTCATGCACGTCGCGCGCAAGTTCCCGATCCCGGAGGCGCTGCGCGACTACATCAAGGCCGAGCACCTGGGCAGCGACGACTTCTACGACATCGACGACGCCGTCCGGCAGGTGCTCGACGACGTCAGCGACCGGGCGCGCGAGGCCGGGATCGCCAAGGTCGAGACCCTGTTCCGCGAGGGCAAGCCGTCGCGCACCCTGGTCGACTACGTCAAGCACGTGAAGGCCGACTGCATCGTCATGGGCAGCCGCGGCGTCACCGAGATCGAGGGGCTGCTGCTCGGCTCGGTCGCGCACAAGGTGGCGTCGCTGGCGCCCTGCACCGTCATCATCGTCCGATAGGGAGGCGGTTGGCCGTGACCGGGCCGTTCATGAATGCCGGCGGCGGAGAGCCGGGCGTCGGCGGCGACCCCGGCGCCCGGCGCAGCGCGCCCGCCGCCCTGCGCAACCGGGACCCGATCCTGTCGGAACTGACCCGCCTCCTGGCCGGCGCGGGGCGGGTGCTGGAGATCGCCAGCGGCACCGGGGAGCATGCGGTGCACTTCGCCGCCGGCCTGCCGCACCTGACCTGGCAGCCGACCGACCGGGACGCCGACCTGCGCGCCTCGGTCGCCGCGCACCGGGCGGCGGCGGGGCTCGGCAACCTGGCGGCGCCGCTCGCGCTCGACGCGGCCGGGGCGCCCTGGCCGGTCGAAGGCGAGGGGGCGGAGCCGTTCGACGCGGTCTTCTGCGCCAACATGATCCACATCGCCCCGTGGGCCGCGGCGGAAGGGCTGCTGCGCGGGGCAGGGGTCGTCCTGCGCCCCGGCGGCCGGCTGATCCTCTACGGCCCGTTCCGCCGCGGCGGCGCCCATACCGCGCCGTCGAACGAGGCCTTCGACGCCCGCCTGCGGGCGGAGCATCCCGGCTGGGGCGTGCGCGACCTGGAGGCGGTGGCCGACGAGGCGTCGCCGCACGGGCTGGGGCTGGAGCAGGTGGTCGACATGCCGGCGAACAACCTGCTGGTCGTCTTCGCCCGACGGTGATTTCGACGGCGGAATGGCTGCCGGTCGTCGCGACGCGGGGGCTGGCATCGCGGCCGGCGCGTGCCCACCCTGTTGACAGGGCACGCGAGGCGCTTAGCCTTGACCACGACTTTTCGGCCGGCTGGCCCGACCTCTGCCGGAGATCCCGCGACCGCCCTTGCGCGCCTCCTCCGCGGCCCGGGACGCGACCGGCCGGGGCCCCCCGGTCCTGCGCTGAGCCGCCGGCCTTCGCCGCTCCGGCGTCTTCCGTTCAAGCCGCCCGCCCCTCAAGCCGCCCGACCCTGAAGCCGCCCGACCCTGAAGCCGCCCGAGAGACCTCCATGGCCCCCACTCCGATCGATCCGCACCCGGTTCCCGACTGGTACAAGGACGCGATCATCTACGAGTTGCACGTCAAGGCGTTCTTCGATTCCGACGGCGACGGCGTGGGTGACTTCCGGGGACTGGTGGAAAAGCTGGACTATCTCCAGGACCTGGGCGTCACCGCGGTCTGGCTGCTGCCGTTCTATCCCTCGCCGCTGCGCGACGACGGCTACGACATCGCCGACTTCAAGTCGGTCAACCCGACCTACGGCCGGATGCGCGACTTCCGCCTGTTCGTCAAGGAGGCGCACCGGCGCGGCCTCAGGGTGATCACCGAGCTGGTGATCAACCACACCTCCGACCAGCACCCCTGGTTCCAGCGCGCCCGCCACGCCAAGCGCGGCAGCAAGGCGCGCGACTTCTACGTCTGGTCGGACGACGACAAGAAGTGGCCGGAGACCCGGATCATCTTCTCCGACACGGAGATCTCCAACTGGACCTGGGATCCGGTCGCCCAGCAGTACTACTGGCACCGGTTCTTCAGCCACCAGCCCGACCTGAACTTCGACAACCCGCAGGTGGTCAAGGCGGTGATCGAGGTGATGCGCTACTGGCTGGACATGGGTGTCGACGGGCTGCGCCTGGACGCGATCCCCTACCTGGTCGAACGCGACGGCACCAACAACGAGAATCTGCCGGAGACCCACCAGATCCTCAAGCGGCTGCGCGCGGCGATGGATGAAAGCCACCCGCACGCCTTCTTCCTGGCCGAGGCGAACCAGTGGCCGGAGGACACGCTGCCCTATTTCGGCGACGGCGACGAATGCCAGATGTCGTTCCACTTCCCGCTGATGCCGCGGATGTACATGGCGATGGCCCAGGAGGATCGGCACCCGGTCACCGACATCATGCGCCAGACGCCGGACATCCCGGCCAACTGCCAGTGGGGCATCTTCCTGCGCAACCACGACGAGCTGACGCTGGAGATGGTGACCGACCGCGAGCGGGACTATCTCTGGAACTTCTACGCCGCGGAGAAGCGGGCCCGGATCAATTTCGGCATCCGCCGCCGGCTGGCGCCGCTGATGGAGAACGACCGGCGCAAGATCGAGCTGCTGAACAGCCTGCTGTTCTCGATGCCCGGCACGCCGATCCTCTACTACGGCGACGAGATCGGCATGGGCGACAACTTCTTCCTGGGCGACCGGGACGGGGTGCGCACGCCGATGCAGTGGTCGCCGGACCGCAACGGCGGATTCTCGAAGGCCGACCCGGCGCGGCTCTACCTGCCGCCGGTGATGGACCCGATCTACGGCTTCGACGCGGTCAACGTCGAGGCGCAGCAGCGCGCCTCGTCGTCGCTGCTGAACTGGATGCGCCGGATCATGGAGGTGCGCAAGGTGCACCCCGCCTTCGGCCGGGGAGCCCTGCGCTTCCTCTACCCCGGCAACCGCAAGATCCTGGCCTATCTGCGCGAGCATACCGGCGATGACGGCCGCAGCGAGACCATCCTGTGCGTCGCCAACCTGTCGCGCCAGGCCCAGGCGGTGGAACTCGACCTGCACGAGATGCGCGAGCGGGTGCCGGTCGAGATGATCGGCCGCAGCACCTTCCCGCCGATCGGCGACCTGCCGTACCTGCTGACCCTCCCGGCCTACGGCTTCTACTGGTTCCTCTTGACGGAGGAGGCGGAAAGCCCCGCCTGGCACGAGCCCATGCCCGAGCCGCTGCCTGACTTCTATACCCTGGTCCTGCGCGAAGGCTGGAAGGCGCTCGCCCGCGGCGACGCGGCGAAGGCGCTGACCCGCGACGTGCTGCCGCCCTATGTCACGAACCAGCGCTGGTTCGCCGCGAAGGGACGGCGCATCGCCTCGGTCCGGCTGGCCGACCTGGCCGATGTCCCGTCCGGCGAGGTGTCGTCCGACGTGGTCGCGCCGATCGTCGAGGTGGAGGTCGAGGAGGACGGCGGCACGTCGGTGCAGCGCTACTTCCTGCCCGTGGCGCTGGTTTGGAACGAGGAGATGGTGGCACCGGGCGCGCCGCTGCTCCCCTTCACCATGGCGAAGGTGCGCCGGGGCGCCCGGCTGGGCGCCATGGTCGACGCCGGCGTGATCGAGGACGGCGCGCGGGCGATGATCGCCTGCATGTTGGCCGGGCGCGAGGTGCCGAGCCTGGAGGGCGGCAGTCTGGTGTTCCGACCGGCTGCCGGACTTCCGGAACTGGACATCGGTCGCGAGGACGAGGTCCGGCGCATGGGGGTGGAGCAGTCCAACACCTCCGTGCTGGTCGGCGACAAGGCGGTGTTGAAGCTGTACCGCAAGCTGGCGCCGGGCGTTCACCCGGAACTCGAGATCGGCCGGTTCCTGACCGACGTTGCCGGCTATCCGCACGTCCCGCCGCTGCTCGGCACGCTGGAGCATGTCGAGGCCGACGGCACGCCGACGGCGCTGGCGGTGCTGCAGGGCTTCGTGCGCAACCAGGGCGACGGCTGGAGCTTCACCCGCGACTACCTGGCGCGCGAACTCGACGAACTGCGGCTGGGCATCGGCGAGACCGAGATGGCGCCTGAGGACCGCTACGCGACCTATCTGCAGCGCGCGGCCACGCTCGGCACCCGCATTGCCGAACTGCACCGGGCCTTGGCCATCGAGACCGGCGACCCGGCCTTCGATCCGGAGCCGATGGATCGGGGCTACCTCCAGGACCTGACCGGGCAGATCGTCGACCAGACCGCGACCGCCTTCGCCGCGCTGCGTCAGGCGGAGGCGTCGGTGCCGGAGCACCAGCGCGCGGAGGTCCGCGCCCTGATCGACCGCCGCGACGAGGTCGAGGCGCTGATCCAGGACCTCGCCTCTACCGGCATCGACGCCGCCAAGACCCGGCACCACGGCGATCTTCATCTGGGGCAGGTCCTGGTGACCCAGGCCGATTTCACGATCGTCGATTTCGAGGGCGAGCCGCAGCGCAGCCTGGAGGAGCGTCGCGCCAAGAAGACGCCGCTGCGCGACGTGGCCGGCATGCTCCGCTCGTTCGACTACGCCGCCTGGGCCGTGGTGATGCATCTGGCCGAGGATCATCCCGACTGGTTCAAGCCGATGCTGGACAACGCGCTCCTGTGGCGCGACATGGCGGGGACGACCTTCATGGCGGCCTATGCCGAGGCCGCCGAGGGCTGCCCCAGCTGGCCCGCCGACTGGCACGCCGCCGACCGGCTGATCGACCTCCTGCAGCTGGAGAAGGCCCTCTACGAGATCGGCTACGAGGCGGCGAACCGTCCCGCCTGGCTGATCATCCCGGTGCGCGGCGTCGCCCGGATCCTGGACGCGCATGCGGCCAACGAGGAGACCGCCGATGGCGAGTGAGACCAAGACCCCCCGGACGCGCAACACCGCCGGCCGCGGCAAGGCGTCGGCGCAGGCCGACGCGCCGCTGACCCGGCCGTCCGACATCGCGGCGATCGTCGAGGCCCGGCACGGCGACCCCTTCGCCGTCCTGGGTCTGCGCGAGGCCGACGGCGGCCTGGTCGCCCGCGCCATGCTGCCCGACGCCGAGGCGGTGGAGGTGATCGACGCCGCCGACGGCTCGTCCGTGGCGTCGCTGACCCGGGCCCACGAGGCCGGCTTCTTCGAGGGCCGGGTCGAGGGCCGCGACCGCTGGTTCCCCTACCGCCTGCGGGTCGCCTGGCCGGGCCAGCAGCCGATGGAGCTGGAGGATCCCTACCGCTTCCCGGCAGTCCTGGGGGACCAGGACATCCACTACCTGAGCGAGGGCACCCATCTCGAGACGTGGAAGAGGCTGGGCGCCCACCCGCATCAGATGGAGGGGGTGGAAGGCACCGCCTTCTCGGTCTGGGCGCCCAACGCCAGCCGGGTCGCCGTGGTCGGCGACTTCAACAACTGGGACGGCCGGCGTCATCCCATGCGGCTACGCCACGGTCCGGGGGTCTGGGAGATCTTCCTGCCGGGTGTCGGCGAGGGGGCCAGGTACAAGTACGAGATCAAGGGCCCCAACGGCCAGCATCTGCCGCTCAAGGCCGACCCGTACGCGTTCTACGCCGAACAGCCGCCGGCGCAGGCCTCCGTGGTGGCGGGGCGCCCGTCGTCCGACTGGAACGACGGCGACTGGATGGCCGGGCGGGCCGACCGCCAGGCGATCGACGCCCCGATCTCGATCTACGAGGTCCATCTCGGCAGCTGGCAGCGGGTCCCGGACGAGGACAACCGCTACCTGACCTATGACGAGCTGGCGGACCGGCTGGTGCCCTATGCCCGCGACATGGGGTTCACCCATATCCAGCTGATGCCGGTCAGCGAGTATCCGTTCGACGGCAGTTGGGGCTACCAGCCGATCGGCCTGTTCGCGCCGACCAGCCGCTATGGCGATCCCGATGCTTTCCGGCGGTTCGTCGACCGCTGCCATACGGAAGGCCTGGGCCTGATGATCGACTGGGTGCCCGGGCACTTCCCGACCGACGCCCATGGCCTCGGCGAGTTCGACGGCACCCATCTCTACGAACATGCCGACCCGCGCCAGGGCTTCCACCTGGACTGGAACACCCTGATCTACAACTACGGCCGCACCGAGGTGCAGAACTTCCTGCTGGCCAACGCGCTCTACTGGCTGGAGGAGTTCCATATCGACGGCCTGCGGGTCGATGCGGTCGCGTCGATGCTCTACCTCGACTACAGCCGCCCGGCCGACCAGTGGGTGCCGAACAAGTTCGGCGGCCGCGAGAACCTGGAGGCGATCGACTTCCTGAAGCGGATGAATTCGGAGGTGTTCGGCCGCCATCCCGGCGCCACCACCGTCGCCGAGGAATCGACCGCCTGGCCCGGCGTGTCGCGGCCGGTCTATACCGGCGGCCTGGGCTTCGGGTTCAAGTGGAACATGGGGTGGATGCACGACACCCTGGAATACATGAGCCAGGATCCGATCCATCGCCGCTACCACCACCACGAGATGACCTTCGGCCTGCTCTATGCCTTCAGCGAGAACTTCGTGCTGCCGCTGAGCCATGACGAAGTGGTGCATGGCAAGGGGTCGATGATCGGCAAGATGCCGGGCGACGAGTGGCAGAAGTTCGCCAATCTGCGCGCCTATTACGGCTTCATGTGGACCCACCCGGGCAAGAAGCTCCTGTTCATGGGCGGCGAATTCGGACAGTGGGGGGAGTGGAACCACAACCAGAGCCTGGACTGGCACCTGCTGGACGCGCTGCCCCATCGCGGGATGCAGCAGCTGGTCCGGGACCTCAATCACCTCTACCGCGGCACGCCGGCGCTGCATGTGCGCGACTGCGAGTCCGAGGGCTTCGAGTGGATCGAGGGCGGCGACGTGGAGAACTCCGTCTACGCCTATGTCCGCAAGGGCCGCGACGGCGATCCGCCGGTGGTGGTGGCGTGCAGCTTCACGCCCGTCCCGCGCCACGGCTACCGGATCGGCGTGCCCCATGGCGGGGCCTGGCGCGAGGTGCTGAACACCGACCGCGCCGACTATGGCGGCTCGGGCGTCGGCAATCCGGAGCCGGTGACCGCGGAACCCACGCCGTGGCACGGTCGCGATCAGTCGATCGGCGTCACGCTGCCGCCCCTGGGCACGGTCGTGCTGATGCCGGCGTAGGTCGACTTGGTGCGCAGGTCGCGTCGGAGCGTCAGCGCAGGCGCGACGTTCCGCCCGCGGTGCCGGCCCGGCCATCGCCGGAACGTCGCGCCTTCCACGTGTCCTACGGCGCGTCGGGGCGGGGCCAGGGCCACACGTTCGCGGTGACCGCGCGGTAGTTGGCGTCGAGCGCCGGGGCCATCAGGCGCAGGAGGGCGAGGCGGCGGATTACATGGCCGACATAGCGCGCCTCCTCCGCCGTCAGGGGGCGGCCGAGCAGCTCCTGCTCGCGGTAGCTGAGCCATTTCTTCACCACCTGGTAGCCGCCGATGGTGAAGCGCCACACCCGCTCCGGCACGCAGCGCCAGTAGGTCGTATCGTTCAGGTGCACGTCCAGCACCGTCTCGCCCAGGAGGTGCAGCGCCTCGGCCTCGCCCAGGCCGAGCGCCGCCGCGCCGGCGGCCAGCGCGGCGCGCTCGTCGTCGGTCCAGGGGCGCGGCCGGGCGTCGCCGCGGCCGGGCATGGTGACGCCGTTCTGCCCGGCATACCCCCAGCGCGCCGCCACCGCCAGGTCCGGCGCCGCGCCGCCGACCGTCGCCACCACGCCGAGCCCGCGCACCGCCGGGTGCGGATCGACCTCGACCCCCTCGGCCGGCGTTTCCGGATCGAGCAGCGCCGCCACCCGCCGCCCCAGCGCCGCCGACCCCGCGAGCCGCTCGGCCGAGGCGGGCAGGGGGATGCGGGGCCAGTCGAGGCGGAGGGCCAACCGATTGTCAGTTCGGTATGTGGCTGTATTCAGAACCGCCACACAATGGTGGAAAAGAGACGCCGGTTCGACGCCGAGACCATGGAGAAATGCTTGTGCGCGCGGTGGGACGGCCGGCGCGTCTTCCTCGTCGTCGCTTCGCCCCAGCAAATCCTCCCGGTTTCGAGCCCATAAGGGGAAAAACGTGGAAAGTCCGCTGCCAAAATTGTCTGCCAGAGCCTGCGTCACATATCCGCGATCAAAGTCATCCTTCGAGTCCCGTTCCCGCGCTTCGATGAAGAGATTTGAAGATCGCACCGCGTCGAAGAAATCAGGTCTCTTCTCATCGAGGAGCTTGCCCTCCGAGACCCATGCCAGCCAGCGATAGTCGAACGGCCGGTAGCAATAACGCACGATTTCTACGCGCGCTGTCTCAGAGCGGAGTAGGCGCATCCGCGTTTCTTGCGGATCATAACGCGCTGTCTGCTTCGTAACCGATGGATATCCCGCTGCTATTGATGCGTACTCAATACTTTGGTCAAAATATTCCTTGATACGAATCTCAAGTGATCGGACGTCGATATCCACCAAGAATTCATCTCGACTAGTCTTTACTCCGGGGTATGCGCGGTCGAACAGCTCGGAAAGAAGGGGATAGGCAAAATAGCCTTCCTCCGCAGCACCAGCAACGAATGGGTTGCCGATCGACGGATGCGGAGAGGCAGTGGCGTACTCCTCCCCCTCCGCCTCCCCCTCCAGCGCCGCCATCAGCTGCTGCCGCTTGTCCGTCCCCCAGAAGTCGCGGTAGCGGACCTCCGCCGGTGGCGACCCGGCCGGGCGTTCACCCCTGCGGACCAGCAGGCCGATGGCAGTGCCGACCTGGATGCCTTCGCGGTTCGCGGGCACGGAGAAGATCGACGGGTCGGGCCGGCCGTCCGGCGTGGTCTTGCCGGTGCGGTACTTGTCGCCGTTCAGGCTGTCGATCCAGATCCGGTCGAAGACGTCGAGGAACCGCTCGCGCATCCCGGTATAGCTGAGGCCGTCCAGCCAGCTGTAGTTGGTGATGAAGCAGACGATGCCGCGGCCCGACTGTTCCGCGATCTTGCGGTCCGCGATGCGGAAGAACCGGACGTAGAGGTCGTTGAGGCCCTGGCCCTCCGGCGCCCGGACCCGGCGGACCTGGCGGTAGAGCGCGGTCAGCGCGCGTTCCTCCGGATGGTCGGCCATGCCGGCATAGCCGTTGTACGGCGGGTTCCCCAGCACGACCAGGATCTCCTCCCGGCGCTTGATCTCGCGGGCCTCGTCGCGTTCGTCCTGGATCGCGGGGATGGGGAGGTAGCCGGGGCGGTCGTAGGTTTCGTCCCAGTCGGTCAGGGCGTTGGTCAGCTTGATCGACACGAACTCCGCCCGCTGCGACGTGTGCTGGCCCTGCTCCGCCAGGGGGGCGTTCAGCTCGTCCAGCAGCAGGCCGACCTGCATATGGGCGATGACGAACGGCGCCGGCATGATCTCGAAGCCGTGCACCCGGCCGATCGCCGCCTTTTTCACGTCGGCGCCGACCAGGGCGTCGTCGGATTTCTGCCGCAGCGTCTTCTCGATCCGCCGCAGCACGGCGACGACGTAGGACCCGGTGCCGCAGCACGGGTCCAGCACATGGACGCGATCGTCGGCCAGGCCGTCGGCGATGCCGAGCTCGCTGCGCAAGGCCCGGTCGACCCGCTCGACCATGTAGTCCACCACCTCCGGCGGGGTATACCAGACGCCGAGCTGCTTTCTCAGCTGCGGGTCGAACGCCTCGAGGAACGGTTCGTAGAAGTACTGGACGGCGCGGTCCTCGCGGAACCGTTCGAAGAAGGCTTGGTCGTCGACCCGGCGCAGCATGGCGGCGGCCCAGTCCACCGTCTTCTCGATGCCGAGGCCGCCCAGCGCGCTGGGGGTATAGATCTCTTCATAGAGCTGGCGCAGCACCGGCAGGCGCAGGTGCCAGACGGCACTATAGGCCTCGAAGCCCTTGCGCTCCTCCGGGTCGGGGGTGCGCCGGCACCACAGCACCCAGGCGGCGAACAGGCCGTAGAACAGGGTCTGCACCAGGGTGGAGCGGAACAGGTGGACGCCCTTCGGCCCGTCGAAGGTGATGCCCAGCGCACTCTCCAGCGTCTCGCGCAGCTGGCCCAGGCGGTGCAGGCTGTCCGGCGGGGCCGCCATCTCGTCCTCCAGCCGGGCGAGGGAATCGCGGGCGTAGGAGGCGAGGAACCACGCCACGTCGCGCGGCTGGGTCAGCGACGCGGCGGTCATCAGCACCCGGCCCAGGAACTCGTCCAGCCGGCGGGCCTTCTCGTCGGAGAGCCGGCGCGGCGCGGCGGCCAGCGCCCAGAACGCCTCCGCACTCTCCGCCAGCAGGAATTCCTCCACGTCGATCCGGCGGCCGAACTGGTCCTTGCCGACCAGCACGAAGCCGCGCAGGTTGGTCACCAGGATCAGGCCGTAGCGGTACCAGTAGGCCTCGAGCTGCGGCCCGCGCAGGGTGGACCACAGGTCGTCGCCCGGCGCCTTCATCTCGACCACGCCGCGGTCTGGCGGGGTGGCAAGGGGGTCGCCGCCGGCGATGTCGCGCGGCAGCCGGTCGGCGGAATAGAAGCCGAAGTCCGGCCGGCCAGCGCCCAGGTCCGCCAGCTCGTTGACGCAGAAGACCTTGGGCTTGAGCGACCGGCCGACGGCGTTGACCAGGTTCTGGAAGGCCCCGTAGAACGACCGCTCCCCCGTCCCGCCGCCGCTGGCGCGCACCCGGTGCACCTCGGCCAGGAACTCCCGAGCCGGGGCGGTCACGGGATGCCTCTGGATTGAGAAATGATTCGTAAGACCCGCATAGCGAGTCTTTAGCAAAAACCGGAAGGGGAGTAACCCCATCCGTAGCTCGCGTTGGAGCGTCAGCGCAGGCGCGACATGCCGGCAGCCCCGCGCAAACCGGGCGGCGAACCGTCGCGCCTTCGACGCGATCGGTGTCGGGGGCGTGTCACCCCGTCTTCAGCGTCACCAGCACGCAGTTGATCCCCTGGGCGCGCAGGTAGTCGGTTTCGCCCATCTCCAGCACCGCCGCCTTGCCCTCGGTCTCCAGCGCCTCCAGCTTGCCGGGGAAGTGCTGTTCGGCCCAGACCCCCTCGTTCACCGTGAAGGTGAAGACCGCGCCCGGCTTCAGGATGCGCAGGGCCTCGTCCAGCCCTTCCGGCCCGACATGGCCGTGGGTGAAGGTGCCGACCGAGAGTCCGCCGAGATAGACCGCGTCCTCGATCGGCAGGCGGTCGGACAGGTCCGCCTGGATCAGCCGGCGGTAGATTCCCTTCGCCTCGGCCTGGTCCAGCATGTCGCGGCTCAGGTCCACGCCGTCGATGATCGTGAAGCGGTGCGCCGCCAGGGCCTCACCCGACAGGCCTGTGCCGCAGCCGAGGTCGACCACGGGCCGGTCTCGATCGCGGCTATGGCGTGCGAAGGCATCGGCCGCCAGCTTGGGCGCGACATAGCCGAACCGCCCGACCGTGTCGGTGTCATAGCGGTCGGCCCACTCGCGGTAGAGCTGCTCGACCTCCTCGTTGGTCTCGACGGTGTAGGCCTTGTCCAGCATCTGGTCGCGGTCGGGCTTCTTGTCGGGCATGCGGATGCCTCCCTGAATCTCGGCGATCAACAACTCTACCGGTTAACGTAGGGTGCGGCCGGCCGGGGTGAAACCGGGGCCGTGCACGGCGGCGGGCGCGACCACCTCCAAAGGCAGACGCCCTGGATTCGCGCTTGCCACCGACCGGCACCGTGGCGTACCGCGGAAGGCGACGATCTCCGCAACGGACTCACCCGGACCTATGGCGCGCCATCCTCATCGCGTTCAGCCCGGCAGGCCCGCCCCGCTCGGTGCGAGCTGGGATGGCCGCGGCACCAACTTCGCGCTCTTTTCCGCCCATGCAGACAAGGTCGAGCTGTGCCTGTTCGACCCGACCGGCCAGCGCGAGACGGCGCGCATCACCCTGCCGGAACTGACCGATCAGGTCTGCCACGGCTACCTGCCGGAGGTCAGGCCGGGCCAGCTCTACGGCTACCGGGTCCACGGCCCCTATGCGCCGGAGGCCGGCCACCGCTTCAATCCGAACAAGCTGCTGATCGACCCCTACGCCCGGTCGCTGGCCGGGCCGCTGAAATGGACCGACGCCCATCTCGGCTGGCGGGCGCAGTCCAGCCGGGCGGACCTGTCCTTCGACCGGCGCGACAATGCGCGGTCCATGCCGAAATGCCGGGTCGTCGATCCGGCCACGACCTGGGGGGAGGACCGCCGGCCGCGCGTGCCGTGGGACGAGACGGTTGTCTACGAGATGCACGTCCGCGGCTTCACCAAGCTGCATCCGCACGTCCCTGCGGCCCAGCGCGGCACCTTCGCCGCCCTGGCGCAGCGGGAGGTCGTCGACTACCTCGCCGACCTGGGCGTGACGACGGTAGAGCTGCTGCCGGTCCACGCCTTCCATGACGACCGCTTCCTGACCGAGAAGGGGCTGCGCAACTACTGGGGCTATTCGACCCTGAACTTCTTCGCGCCGGAGCCGCGCTACGTCACCGCCGGCGGCAGCGCGGTCGGGGAGTTCCGGTCGATGGTCCAGGCGCTGCACGCCGCCGGGATCGAGGTCATCCTCGACGTCGTCTACAACCACACCTGCGAGGGCAATCACCTCGGCCCGACCTTCAGCTTCCGCGGCATCGACAACGCCAGCTACTACCGCCTGAACCCGGAGAACCCGCGCTGGTATGCCGACGATACCGGTACCGGAAACACGCTGAACGTCGCCCACCCGCGGGTGCTCCAGCTGGTGATGGACTCGCTGCGCTACTGGGTCGAGGACATGCATGTCGACGGCTTCCGCTTCGACCTTGCGACCACGCTGGGGCGGGAGAGCCTGATCGGTGCCGGCGGTGGCTTCTCGGCCGAAAGCGCATTCTTCGCCGCGGTGCGCCAGGACCCAATCCTCAACCAGGTCAAGCTGATCGCGGAGCCGTGGGACGTCGGGCCGGGCGGCTACCAGCTCGGCCAGTATCCGCCCGGCTGGGCCGAGTGGAACGACCGCTACCGCGATTCCGTCCGCCGCTACTGGCGCGGCGACCGCGGCGAGCTGCCGGAGCTGGCGCGCCGGCTGTCCGGCTCCGCCGATCTTTTCGAGCACAATGGCCGGCGGCCGTGGGTGTCGGTCAACTACGTCGCCTGCCACGACGGCTTCACCCTGGCCGACGTCGTGAGCTACAGCGAGAAGCACAACGAAGCCAACGGCGAGCACGGCCGCGACGGCCACGACCACAATTTCAGCTGCAATCATGGCGACGAGGGCCCGACCGGCGACCGGGCGATCCGGCGGCTGCGCCAGCGCCAGATGCGCAACCTGCTGGCGACCCTGCTGATCAGCCAGGGGACGCCCATGCTGCAGGCGGGCGACGAGTTCGGCCGGACGCAGCAGGGCAACAACAACGCCTACTGCCAGGACAACGAGATCAGCTGGATCGACTGGTCGTTCCTGGCCAACCACGGCGACGAGGGGCGCGATCTGCGGGCCTTCGTCGCCCGGCTGCTCCGCCTCCGGCGCCGCCACCCGGTGCTGCGCCGGCCGCGGTTCCTGCACGGCCGGGCGGTGTCGCGCCGCGGGCTCAAGGACATCACCTGGATCACCCCGCAGGGCACGGAAAAGACCGAGGAGCAGTGGAAGGATCCCCATGCCCGGGCGGTCGGCCTGATCCTGTCCGGCGAGGCCGGCAGCTTCATGGCCGCGGACGGGACGCCGCAGCAGAACGGCGTGCTGCTGGTCCTGTTCAACGCCCATACCGAGCCGCTGGCCTTCTCCCTGCCGGCGGTGACCGGCGGGCGGGCGTGGCGCCGGTTGATCGATACGGTCGATCCCGAGGCTGACAGCGACGGGCCGCGAGTCCATATGGGAGCGGACTACACCCTTTCCGACCGTGCGCTGGCGGTGTTCTCCCTGGAGACCTGACGGCGGCGGCGCCCCACGCATTCTCCCCGACCGAACCAGACGGAGCAGACGATGACCGCACTCGACAGACTGGCCGAGGCGGTCGGGATCGAACCCGGCTACTACGACATCTGGGGCGACTGGCACGTCGTCCCGGCCGAGGCGAAGCGCGCCATGCTGGACGCCATGGGGCTCGCCGCCGACGACGAGAGCGAGGTGGAGGCGAGCCTCGCCGCCCTCGACCGGCGCCAATGGGACCGGGCGGTCGACCCGGTCTCGGTGATCGGCAGCGAGGCGCAGCCCGGCGGCATCGGCGTGATCCTGCCTGCCGACGGCGACCGCCGGATCCGCTGGCGCCTGATCGAGGAAGGCGGGGCGGAACATGCCGGCGAGACCCAGGCCGACGACCTCGCCCTGGTCGCGACCCATCCGCTCGACGGTCGCCCGCTGGAAAAGCGCAGCCTGATGTTCCCGGCAGGGCTGCCCGAAGGCTATCACCGGGTCGAGGTGGAGGCAGGGGGCCGGCGCGGAGAGGCGCAGGTGATCGTCGCGCCGGCGACCTGCTGGGGTCCCGACGATGCCGCCCCGGGCGAACGGCCATGGGGGATCGCGACCCAGCTCTATTCCCTGCGCTCCGACACCGACTGGGGCATCGGCGGCTTTCCGGAGCTGGGCGGCTTCGCAGAGCGTGCGGCCCGGGCGGGCGCGGACGTCGTCGGGATCAACCCGCCGCACGCCATGTTCCCGGCCAACCCGAAGGAGGCAAGCCCCTACTCGCCGGCCAGCCGGGACTTCCTCAACGTCCTCTACATCGATCCGACGGCCCTGCCGGAATGGACCGGCAGCCCGGCCGCCCGGGCCATGGTCGAAAGCGCCGCCGGCCAGCGCGACCTGGAGGCGGCGCGGCGGGAAAGCCTCGTCGACTACGAGGCCGTGGCCGCGCTCAAGATGCCGGTGCTCCGGGCGCTCTGCGATACCTTCCGGGACGTCCACATGGCGCGGGACACCGATCGCGCCGCCGCCTTCCGCGCCTTCCGGGAGGAGCGCGGCGCGCCGCTCGCCCGCTTCGCCACCTTCATGGCGATGCACGCCGCGCTGGGTGCCGCCGATCCGTTCCACCTGGACTGGCGCAACTGGCCGGAGCCGCTGCGCGACCCCCGCACGCCGGAGGTCGTCGCCTGGGCGGAGAAGAATGCCGAGGCGGTCGAGTTCCAGGAATGGCTGCAATGGGTCGCCGACGCCCAGCTGGGCGAGGCCGCGGCGAGGGCGGCCGAGGCCGGCCTGCGGATCGGGATCTATCGCGACCTCGCCGTCGGCGTCGGACCCGCCAGCGCCGCCGCATGGGCCGCGCCGGAGACCCTGGTGCGCGGCGTCTCGGTCGGCGCGCCGCCGGATCCGTTCAGCCAGCTGGGCCAGGACTGGGGGCTCGCGCCGCTCGACCCGCTGGCGCTGCTGGAGCAGGGCTACCGCCCCTTCGCCCGGGCGATCGAGGCGAACATGCGCCATGCGGGGGCGCTCCGGATCGACCATGTGCTGGGGCTGATGCGCCTCTACTGGGTGCCGCCCGGGATGACCGCGCGCGACGGTGCCTATGTCCGCATGCCGTTCGACGACCTGCTGCGCGTCGTGGCGCTGGAGAGCCGGCGGCACCGCTGCCTGGTGATCGGGGAGGACCTGGGCACGGTGCCCGAGGGCTTCCGCGACCGGATGACCGCGGCCGGGCTGCTCAGCTACAAGGTGCTGCTGTTCGAGCGGGTCGGCGACGACGGCACGTTCAAGGACCCGGCCGACTACCCGGCGGAGGCGCTGGTCACCGCCGGCACCCACGACCTGCCGCCGCTGGCCGGGTGGTGGGCGGCGCGGGACGTGGACTGGCGCCGCCGGCTGGGCCTCTATCCGGACGAGGAGGGGCCGGTGCGCGACGCCGCCGACCGCTCCGCCGACCGGCGCCGGCTGGTCGACGCGCTGATCCGGACCGGCCTTTGGAACGCCGAGCCGCCGACCGACACCGATGCGCGGCCGTTCGACACGGACATCGCGGTCCAGGTCCACCGTTTCCTGGCCCGGGCGCCCAGCCGCCTGATGCTGGTCCAGCTGGAGGACGTGACCCGGGCGGAGGAGATGATGAACCTGCCCGGCACCGTCGACCAGCACCCCAATTGGCGCCGCCGCCTGACCGGGTCGGGTGAGCGGATGTTCGACGACCCCGACGCGCGGCGGATCCTCGATGCCGTGGCCGAGGCGCGGCGATAGCGCGCGTTCGGGGCCGGGGAGGGGACTGGGGCCGGCTCAGACCAGGAGGTCGACCATCCGGCCCCGGGGCCCCTGGCGAGACCCCCGGGGATGCGGGGTGCCGGCATAGGCCTCGGCTGCGTCGCGCCGGCGGTCCCGGTCGGCCGCCGAGGCCCGCACCACCGCCGGCACGCGGGACGGTCGGGTGATCGGGACCGGCAGTCTTGCCGAGAAGGCGGTTTCTGTCATCGCGGCGCGTCAATGCGTTCGGGTTCGGCCGGTTCCACCCTGCCGCATTGAGGCCGCGGGGTCGCGCGCGCATGGGACAGGCTCTCTTCCGGAACGCGAAGGTCGCTTCCGTGTCCGGTTGTGCCGAATGGGGCTGGTTCGGTCGGTTATTCCGTCGACATCCGGCGGTAGAATTCGCCTCAAACGTGTGAAGCCGACGCGTAGCTTAACGGCTCTTAAAGAGTCGGCTGGCTATGGTGCCGCCACATGCCGCCGTCCCGCCGCTGCCGGGGATCAAGGCCGGCGGCGGACTTTGATCATGACCCGATCCGGGACGATGATGACCAGCGAGTCGACCGATGACATGGACCGAATTCGCCTCGCGGTGAGCGCCGCGGGCGATGTCGGCTACGACTGGGATCTCGTGACCGACCAGATCCGGTGGTCCGGGCCGGTGTTGCGGCTGTTCGCGGCCGAGGAGATGACCGGCTACGATACCGGCGAGGGCTATCACGGCCGGGTCAACCCGGAGGACCTGCCGGCGCGGCTGAAGAGCCTGTCGGACCACTACATCTCCCAGGACGTGTTCGATTGCGAATACCGGGTTCGCCAGGCCGATGGCGGGTTCTGCTGGGTCCACGACCGGGGCCGGGCGGAGTTCTCCGCGGGCGGCGAGCCGGTACGCCTGCGCGGCGTGCTGCGGCTGGTCACCCGTCGCAAGCAGCACGAGGCGCAGCTGCTGCAGCTCGCCAATTACGACGACCTGACCAACCACCTGAACCGGACCAGGCTTCGCGAAGCGCTGCACCAGGCGGTGGTGCACGGCCGGCGCTATGGGATGCCCGGCGCCTATATGACCGTCGGGATCGACAAGCTGTCGCTGATCAACAGCGCCTTCGGCTACCTGACCGCCGACGCGGTGATCGTCGCGGCGGGCCAGCGGCTGGCGCGTGTGGTGCGCGATACCGATACGATCGGCCGGGTCGGCGGCGACACCTTCGGCATCATCCTCAGCCATTGCCCCGAGGCGGAGATGGCGCGGGTGGCGGAGAAGATCCTGGCGATCTTCCGCGACCATCCGATCGAGACGCCGTCCGGATCGATCCACTGCTCGGTCTCGATCGGCGGCGTGGCGTTTCCGAGCTACGTCCAGTCCTCCTACGAGGCGATGACCCGCGCGGAATCGGCGCTGCAGGAGGCCAAGCGGCGCGGCCGCGACTGCTTCTGGGCCTATCGCGTGACCGAGGCGCAGCGCCGCGACCACCGGGAATTCATGACCATCGGCGAGCAGGTCAAGGAGGCGATGCGCGACGACCGCCTGCTGTTCGCCTACCAACCCGTCGTCCGGGCCGACGACCATACGACCGATTTCTACGAGTGCCTGCTCCGCATGCGCGGTCCCGGCGGCAATATCGTGCCGGCAGGCGTCTTCGTCCCGGTGATCGAGCGGCTGGGCCTGACGCGCGAGATGGACCGCCGGGTGCTGGAACTCGCCGTGGCGGAGCTGCGCAGCCACCCCAGCGTGCGGCTGGCGCTCAACATCTCCGCCTTCACCGCGGTCGACCACGGCTGGCTGCGCAGCCTCGTCGCGCTGGTCGGTCACGATCCGGACGTGGCGCGGCGCCTCACCGTGGAGATCACCGAAACCGCGGCGATCCAGGACATCGAGGAAAGCGCCCGCTTCGTCGCCACGGTGCGCGAACTGGGCTGCCGGGTCGCGCTCGACGATTTCGGCGCAGGCTTCACCTCGTTCCGCCACCTGAAGCAGCTGACCGTTGACATCGTGAAGATCGACGGCTCTTTCGTGCGCGACATCGCCCGGAGCGAGGACAACCGCGTCTTCGTTCGCACGATCGTCGGGCTGGCGCACAATTTCGGGCTGGCGACCGTCGCGGAATGCGTCGAGACGGCGGCCGACGCGGCGATCCTGGCGGCCGAGGACGTCGATTGCCTGCAGGGCTGGCACTTTGCCCGCCCGTCGATCGACCGGCCCTGGCTCGCCGGCGCCGACGAGACGGCGCCCTGGCCGCGCCGCGCCGCCGCCGGGGGCCCGGCGCCGGTCGCGGGCGTCAGCGCCGTGGCCGCCGGAGCGCGCCTGCGCTGATCCGCCCGGCGCCCTCACCGGGCGCCACCGGTCGGCAGGCCGTCACCCCGTCCCGACGGATCGTCCTGCCGAAGGCGTCCCGGCGACCGGGGCGGTCAGGTCCCACCCGTGCCCTTGCCGCCCTTCTCCTCCAGCAGCCGCTGGAGTTCCTCCAGCCGCTGCTGCATCTCCGCCAGCCGTGCCTCGGCGTCGCGGGCGGCGGCCTCGGCGGCCTCTTCCCGGGTCGGTTCGTGGCCGGGCCTGTCGGCCGCCTCGCCGGGGAAGGGCGTCCACATCTTCATCGCCTGTTCCAGCATGGCGAGGTTCTGTTTGCTCATCTCCTCCAGCGCGCCGCCGAACGGGAACATGCCGGTCATGGTGTTCTGCAGCATGTCGCGCACCTGTTCCTGGTTGCGGGCGAAGCCCTGCATCGCCTGTTCCAGGTAGCGCGGGACCATCCACTGCATCTGGTCGCCGTAGAGCCCGATCAGCTGCCTCAGGAAGCCGATCGGCAGCAGGTTCTGCCCCTTGCTCTCCTCCTCCACGATGATCTGGGTGAGCACCGAGCGGGTGATGTCTTCGCCGGTCTTGGCGTCGTACACCACGAAGTCCGTGCCTTCCTTGACCATCTGGCAAAGATGGTCGAGCGTCACGTAGCTGGATGTCGCCGTATTGTAGAGCCGCCGGTTCGCGTACTTCTTGATCGTGACCGGCGCGTCGTCCGCTCCGCCGGAGCGGGAATCGCCGTTCTTGGTCGTCGCCATGTCACCTCGGCCTTTCGCTGCCTGCCCCCAGCCGCACCATGGGATCGGAGTGGCTTGCCGCATGCCTGACATGTGGTAATGGATTTGGTGCAATGCACGCAAGCACGTCCACCCGTCGGCGCCCTTCGATACCGGCCGTTCCGCCGGGGCGGGGGAATCGGTATGCTGCGGGGCATGGACGACCGCTCCGCCGACGCCGCCGCATCCGACCCGCCGCCCGAGCCGCCGGAGCTCGAGGCACTGGCCCGACGCTGGCTCGACCTGTGGCAGGATCACTGGGCGGCGACGGCCGCAGATCCCCACGCCGCGGCGGAGATGGCCCGGCTGTTCCGCATGATGGCAGGGCCGTTGGCCCCGTTCGCCGCGGCATGGGGCACGCCCTGGGGCGGCGCGCCCGGACCGACGGCATCCGGCATCGGGCCGCCGGGCGCCGATCCGTCGTCGGCGATGGGCCTGTGGGCCCGCGCGATGGCGGGAGCGGCTGGCCGTGACGCCGCCGGCGCCGAAGCGCCTGGGGCCGCGCCCGCTGCCGCTGCACCTGGCGACGGCGCAGGCGGCCTGGCTGAGCTCGCTGATCGCCTTGCCACTGTCGAGCGCCGGATCGGGCAGCTCGACGACCGGCTGGCCGGGCTGGCCGACCAGCTCGACCGGCTGGAGGGAGGAGCCGGCAAGCGCGACGCAGAACCCGTCGCGAAAGCCTCCGGAAAGCGGGCATCCGGGCGCGCCTCGGGCGGAAGCACCGGCTCCCGCGGACGGTCCGGCGATCGCACCGCCGCGAAGACCGGGCGGCGCCGAACCAAGCAGTCCTGAGCCGCCGCCGGCCGCTGCGCACGGTGCGGTGCTGCGCGAGGTCCGGCGCCGCATGGATGCCTTCCTGACCGGGCTCGAGGCCTATCGCCACCACCCCTATCGGCGGACGCTCGCCGATCCGCCGGTGCTCTGGCGGGAGGGGGAGACCCGGCTGCTCGACTACGCCGCCGCGCCGCGGGCCGGGGACCGTCCCGTGGCGCTGGTCGTGCCGTCGCTGGTCAACCGGGGCTACGTGCTCGACCTTGCCGCCGACAACAGCCTGATGCGCTGGCTCGCGGGCGACGCCGCGGCATCGGGCGGGCGGGCCGAGCCGCCCGCGCGGCCGAGCCGCCCGCTCCTGGTCGACTGGGGCTGGCCGGACGAAGTGGCGCGCGGGTTCGACCTGACCGACTATGTCGCCGGCCGGCTGGATCGGGCGCTGGATGTGGCGGTCGAGGCGGCGGGCGGCCGGCCGGTGACGGTGGTCGGCTATTGCATGGGGGGCCTGCTGGCGACCGCGCTGGCGCAGCGCCGCGCGCGCGACGTGGCGGCACTGGTGCTGATGGCGACGCCCTGGGACTTCCACGCCGCCGATCCCGATCGCGCCCGCGGCCTGGCGGCGTTGATGGCGCCCTGGCACCCGGCGATCGGGCTGTGGGGCGAACTGCCGGTCGACGGGGTGCAGGCGCTGTTCGCCCTGCTCGACCCGTTGGGTGCGGTGAAGAAGTTCAGCGGCTTCGCCGGGCTGGATCCTCACGGCGCCAGGGCCCGGGCGTTCGTCGCCCTGGAAGACTGGCTGAACGACGGCGTACCGCTGGCGGGCCGGGTGGCGATGGAGTGCCTGGACGGCTGGTACGGCGCCAATGCGCCGGCCACCGGCCAGTGGCGGATCGCCGGCGCGCCGGTCGACCCGGCGGCCGTCGCGGCGCCCAGCCTGCACCTGATCCCGCAGAACGACCGCATCGTCCCACCCGCCAGCGCCCGCGCCCTGGCCGATGCCATGCCCGGCGCCGAGGTCGTCAACCCGCCGCTCGGCCATATCGGCATGGTGGTCGGCTCCCGCGGGCCGGCGGCGGTGTGGCGCCCGATGGCGGAATGGCTGGCCGGACCGTCGGCATAGCCGGCGGGCATCGGCTCACTTTTCCATAATTCTTTACCTGCTCACCGGCCTGGGCCATGCTGAGCAAGGCGCCTGAGTGAGACCGGATTGCTGCCCTGAATCGTCAGCGGCTCCCGCTGGGCGAAAAGGGCTTACCGCAAAAGAACCTGTCGCCGATCGGTCTGATTGCTCCATTTTTGTTTTAACATTAGATTTTCTTAATCTGATGTTTCGACGCGGGCCGCGACGGCAATACGGGACCTGGATGCAGCAGACGATGATCACTCCCCCCGCCAAAGTCGTCGCCTTGCTCGGCCAGCATGATGATCTGTTCAGGCAGCTTTGTGCCCTCGCGCCCGGCTTGGACTGCGCGGTGTCGCACCATCACGATGCGGATGCCCTGGACCTGGCCCTGACCGGCGAGGCGCGGCCGGCCATCGTGGTCATCGATACCGATCACGCCCTGACCGCGGGGCTCTCGCTGATCGCCCGCGTCCGCGAGACCGAACGGGCCCCGATCGTCCTGGTCGACAGCGACGATACGGCGGCGACAGCGGTAAAGGCGCTGAAGAAGGGCGCGATCGACTATCTCGTGCGGCCGGTGGCTGACACTGTGCTGAATGAGGCTCTGCGCGATGCCCTGGAGGTTGCCACCGCGCCGACGGCGGCTCAACTGGTCGCCGCGACCGCCGAGAACCTGCGCAAACTAACGCCGCGCGAGCGGCAGGTGCTCGACGGGCTGCTCGCGGGACTGACCAGCAAGGGCATCGCCCGCCGCCTCGGCATCTCGCATCGGACCGTGGAGGTCCATCGCTCCCGGGTGATGCAGAAGATGCACGCGCACAATCTGACTGAACTCATCCTGCTGGTGCGGGAACTGCGTACTGCGCGCAGCCGCGCGGCGGCTTCGCAGGCGGGGACGCCCCTCGAGGCATGAGGGCGGGCGGCTACCGCACCCGCTCCGGGCGGTAGGTGTCGACCGCCCAGCCGTTCCCGGTCCAGGTCATCCGTCGGCCGTCGACCACCAGGTCGCGGATGCCGTCGGTATAGCTGGCGCCGACCCGCACCTCTTCAGCTACGGTCTCCAGCACCGGTTCGTAGGCGTTGCCGTCCCAGCGCAGCACGTCGAAGCTGCAGCCGGTCTCGCCGCAGAACGTCGTGTCGTTCCAGTGAACCAGGATCTCCACCTGATTGGTCGTTCCGGTCGGCTGCTCGTCAAGGTCGAGGAGGGCGATCTCGAACGGCGGGTCGGTGAAGTCGATCACCTGGGGCGCCACCGCCGGAGCATAGACCCGGTCGAGCCAGCCGCGGAACGCGCGCGGCACCTCCAGCGAGAACTCGATCGGCAGGGCCTCTTCTCGCGGGTCGGGGGCGGAGGGCAGGGCCGCGGTCTCGACCTCCGGCGGCGGCGGCTCCGCTGCCGCCGTGGCGGCGCCCAGCGTGGCGTCGCGCAGGTCGTTCTCGACCCGCCACAGGGTCTCCAGGGTCACCGGCCCGCCGCCCTGCCGGCCCTGGGCACTGCGCCAGGAGGCAAGCGCGCTGCGGGTCTTTGGCCCCATCACCCCGTCGATCGGCCCGGGCTCGAAGCCCAGCTTGTCGAGCGCCGTCTGCAGCCGGCGCAGATGGCTGCGCGCCAGGTCCAAGTCGTCGGCGGTGCGGATGTAGACGCCGGCGATCTGCGCCCGCGACCCGCAGCCTTCCGGCAGGCCGGCAGGGGCCTCGATCTCGGCGTTCTCCTCGAAGAAGCGCAGGGTCAGCCGGGCGCCGGTCACCGGATCGACCCAGGTCAGCGTGCCGTCCTGGAGCGTCCCGGCGCCGAACGCCCCGCAGCTCAGCGGCGGGTCCTGGTTGAAGACGTCGAAATAGAGCCGGCCGTCGCCGCCCTGCTGCGCCCTCAGGGTTCCGCGCCAGCCTTCGGAGACGAACTCGTAGGTCCCCTCGTAGGGCTGGGCGGCCGCCGGGCCGGCGCCGGAGGCGACCGCCGCCGGACCACACAGCAGCGCCGCGGCCAGGGCGCCGCGCACGGATCGGCGGTCGCTCGGGCGGTCGCAACGGCGATGGCGGGGCCGGATGGGACGCATCGGAGCAACCTCGTCGCGGGCGGGCGGCCGCCGGTCGCCGGCAGCATGCGGGAGAAATGCAGAGCCTCTCTGCCCTTTCGGGCAGCAATGCGGCGGATCGAACGCTCACGCCGATCGAACGAATCGGGAAGGGCGCCACTGGCCGAGACGGTCGGCCACGGCGCGTGCCTCTCGGTTCGGCGGCCAGCGACGGCCATGCGGAAGCCTGCTCGAGCGCGCGACGGCCGGAATCGGCAGACCGGCTCGCGTTTCGGCTCCCACCCCGCCTCCAATGACATTTAAGGTGGATGGCCCAAGAATGGGTTGGGCCTTTCGACGGTGCGTGTAAACCTGCGCCATCGCTCCCCGATGACTGCGGTGCCGCCATGCTGCTGACCGAAGACCAGACGATGATCCGCGACACCGCCCGCAGCTTCGCGCGGGAACGGCTGTGGCCGAACGCCGCCGAGTGGGATCGCACGGCGGCGTTCCCGCGCGAGGCGGTGGCCGAGATGGGGCGGCTCGGCTTCATGGGCATGACCGTGCCGGAGGAATGGGACGGCGCCGGCACCGACCATGTCGCCTACGCCCTCGCGCTGGAGGAGGTGGCGGCTGGCGACGGGGCCTGCTCGACGATCATGAGCGTCCACAACTCGGTCGGCTGCGCGCCGATCCTGCGCTATGGCTCGACCGATCAGAAGGAGCGGTTCCTCAGGCCGATGGCGCGGGGGGAACGGCTCGGCGCCTTCTGCCTGACCGAGCCGCAGGCCGGCTCAGACGCCGCCAATCTCCGCGCCCGCGCCCGGCGCGACGGCAACCACTGGGTCCTGGCCGGGACCAAGCAGTTCATCACCAACGGCGCCAGCGGCGACATCGCGATCGTCTTCGCCGTCACCGACCCCGACGCCGGCAAGAAGGGCATCAGCGCCTTCGTCGTGCCGACCGATACGCCGGGCTATACCGTCGGCCGGGTGGAGAAGAAGCTGGGCCAGCGGTGCTCGGACACCGCGCAGATCGTGTTCGAGGACTGCCGCCTTCCGGCCGACCTGATGCTGGGAGAGGAAGGGCAGGGCTACCGGATCGCGCTCTCCAACCTGGAAGGCGGGCGGATCGGCATCGCCGCCCAGTCGGTCGGCATGGCGCGCTCGGCCTACGAGGTCGCGCTGGCCTATGCCAAGGAGCGGACCTCCATGGGCCAGCCGCTGATCGGGCACCAGGCCGTCGCCTTCCGGCTCGCCGACATGGCGACCCGGATTGAGAGCGCCCGACAGATGGTGCTGCACGCCGCGGCCCTGCGGGACGCCGGCCGGCCCTGTCTCAAGGAGGCGGCGATGGCCAAGCTTCAGGCGAGCGAGATGGCCGAGCAGGTCTGCTCCGACGCGATCCAGATCCACGGCGGCTATGGGTGTCTCGAGGACTATCCGGTGGAGCGGATCTACCGCGACGTGCGGGTCTGCCAGATCTACGAGGGCACGTCCGACATCCAGCGCCTGATCATCGCCCGCCAGATCGCGGCGGAGGCATAGGCGCGCCCGTGCTTCCCGGCCGCCGCCGCCGAGGCTAGGCTGGGTCAGCGATTCCGTTGTCAGGACCTTCCCGCCGATGGCCGACCCGATCGAGTTCTACTTCGACTTCTCCAGCCCCTACGGCTACTTCGCCGCCCACCGGATCGACGAACTCGCCGCCCGCCACGGCCGCGAGACGGTGTGGAAGCCGTTCCTGCTGGGCGCCGTCTTCAAGGCGACCGGCGGCGCACCGCTGGTCGACATCCCGATGAAGGGTGACTACGCCCGCATCGACCTGCCGCGCACCGGCCGGATGCTCGGCCTGCCCTTCACCCTTCCCAGCCCGTTCCCATTCCTGGCGCTCGCCTCGTCGCGGGCGGTCTACCACCTGTCGGACACCGACCCGGCGGCGGCCAAGCGGCTGGCGCTGGCGCTCTATGACGCCGCGTTCGGCGAGGGGCGGGACATCGGCCAGGCCGATGCGGTCCTCGATATCGCCGCGGGACTCGGCCACGATCGAGCGGCCCTGGCCGCCGCGATCGCCGATCCGGCGGTCAAGGAACGGCTGAAGCAGGAGACCGACACGGCCATCCACAAGGGCGTTTTCGGCAGCCCCTTCGTCATCGTCGACGGCGAACCGTTCTGGGGCCACGACCGGCTGGCGATGGTGGAGTGGCGGCTGGGACACGCGTCGTAGCCATACCTTTTCCCTCCCCGCCCCGCGCTAGGGTTGGTACAGATCTTTCAGTTCCCATGCTTCCAGCATCGTCCAGAACTGTTGTATTCCGCGTTGGTATGTGATGGGGCCGGCAGGTCGGTCCTTGGCATGATTTTTCCAGCCGCCGAGCC
>Ga0208623_100112_pt1:0-50000 | contig 111903 bp, 98 predicted proteins | sample HotLakConsUCCL28_FD_184737 | JGI IMG/M metagenome (GOLD analysis project Ga0208623, IMG submission 184737) | Hypersaline microbial mat communities from Hot Lake, Washington, USA - Hot Lake Consortium UCC-L28 (SPAdes) (version 2) ...
TTCTGAACTCGATTCAGGATAGTCTTGAGCTGCATCCCGGCTCCTCTCCTCTGAAAAGTGGTTGCTTGACACTTCCATCTTCTCAGAGTGGGCCGGGATGCTCAATTCAGCAAAGCGTCAGCCGATACGCGCTGCTTTGGGTCGAATTCTGGGAAAATGACCCACGAATTTTGCGGAGGAGCCTCCTTCTTTTCGTCTCTGCGCCGGATCATTTTTCCATCTTCATTGACATTTAGAGTTTCGGCCGTCTCGCAATTTCCTCGTTGATCGCCTCAACTAGTTCAGACGGCACCGGCAACAATTGGTCTTCTACATTTATGCGCAACCGGGCTACAGTTGAATCATGGTCGGCTCGCTTCCATTTCAAGATAACTTTGTTCTTGCCGGGCTCAAGAATCGTCGTGAATTTCAAACCGCCTTGTGGAACCACAGACGCTTCTGCAGAGCGCTGCTCACCACCCTGAAAGTCGACTAAAGCGCCCATGATTGTCGCCCGCCTTTCCGCGTCATTCCGAACGCCCAGGTTCACGCTCACATGATGATGAGTCGGCACCACTACGTCGGCGGTGACTGGCTTTATAGTTCGCATCCAAAATGCGCTGCGCCGATGCGCCCTCCATGCACCAAGAGCTGCAGCCAGCACGGCTGTCGCTACTACCCCAATGATTGCTTCAGCCACTTTAGGCGCCTCCCCATTCGATTGCCGGACCTCTGGCCATGACAGTACCGTCCCATCACCAGAGTATGCCAAAAACCAGGCCGGGAATAAGTGGGCTGGCGCGCACAACGGAATCGGATCAGGAATCAACGAAGCCTCCGACCAGGTCACAATTGCCGCCGGATCAAGGTGCGCTAAGGCACGACGCAGGAGAGCACGATGCAGGATACCCACGCAATCGGCCGAGCTTGGACAGCGTTGGATGCAAGGAGTGTCAGGCGAGCGGGCCTGGATGATTCTTCGCTCACAGACGGATTAACTCTCTCCCAACCCAAAACCTCTCTAGCCAGTCGGTCGACTGGCGAGTTGGCGTGCAGTTTTCCCAACCTCAAGATGATCTTCAAACCTGAAACACCCTCCCGGGCCTGGGGAAAGCAGATGCGAAGGACGTCAGGTTGCTACTCCTTGCGTGCAACCGGAAGCATTCTGGTAGCTTTCGGTTTGTAGATGTCCTGCTTTAATTGCTTCGCAACACCTTGAAACTCGAAAAAGCCTGAATGGACAGGAGGAGACTGATCATGCCAAACCCACCGAGAATCGTCGGGAAGTCGCTTGACTACGGGGAGGCGTCCATATATGTCCCCGATTCCGTTCCGCCTGTCCTGCACTTAACCCCCAATGGCTTGCGGGTGAGTTAATGCAATGAGCGTGCTTTAAGCTTCGGTAAAAGTTCGCCCCCCGTGCGTATATTGGCTTGGGCGTCTCCTAAGAGGTTGCCGTCTTTGTCAAGGACTGGAGTGTCGATCAGCAACTTAACGAGCTGCGCTGCCTTGACTGCCTTGAAGACAAGCTCACGATCCGCGGTGGAAAAGCTACGGTAGTCGGAACCGTTCTGCTCCACCAATGTCCCCAGTGCATTCGAGAGACGCCGGCTAACCGTTCGCGCGGCAGAAAGTGTCGAGGTCAGTTCAGAGGCCACGTTGACGAGACCTTCGAGCTTCGAAGTGGCGGCCTCGGACTCCTTTGCAAAGGTGAGTGCCCTTTCCTTGTTCGCGTAGGCGTCATTGAGCTTCGCTTCTGCTCTCTTACCGAGCACACTCCCGAACACGAGCAACGCGGGTCCTGCAGCGACGCTGCCCAACACCATCAGGCCACCCGCCACGCCCATGCCTCCGGCTGCTAAGGAACCGCCTCCCAGCCAGGCCAGCGTCGCGTTTGTCGCTGCAACACCCTTCAGCGAGGCAATAGCCGTTCCCGTACCGGCAGTGGCGAGCAGCATCGTGCCTTTGTAGGCCCCAAATGCGATCAGAGAGCCACTTGACGCACCTGCTCCGAGACCCAAGCCTGCCGCCTCAATCATCCGAACGTCAGACCGCATTTCCTCCAACGCATGGCCTTCGATCTGGCCGCTGATGGGGCCATCAAGGAGCCTAGACTGGTCGACTTCGACGTTCTTGAGCTGCGAGTAAGCATCGATGAAATGCTGCAGCGTAAGCGCGACGGCATCTGCCTTCTTGCGACCGAGCTCCTCTAGCGTCTGCTGGCAAGCCTCGCGTGCGTCCTCCACGCGTTGCTTAGACGATTCGATGGTTTGTTCGGCAGCGCCGTTAATCACCCCAGCGCGACGTGACTCGCTGACGGCTCTCGCTGCTTTGCCCGTACCCCAAAGTCCGGCGGCAGCGCCTAGACCAATTACGACGGGAACCAATGGCAATGGCATGGTTGTTCCTCCTTGTGAACCTTTCTTGATTTCTATTCTGTAATTAATTCAAAAGCTTCAAGCGACGCAGCATTGATTTTCTGGACGATTCCGGCCGCTTCATCCAAGAACTCTACATCTAGTCCAAGCCCCTGCTGAATGTGTTCGAGTATTTTCCGCTCTATCGGCTCCATGCTGCCACTGACATCACCCATTGCCGTAAGCTCAAGCATGATGGCCTTGCGTTCGGGTAGCGTCAGTGTTTGCACGGCCTCCTGCCTTCTTGCAAATATGTCATCGACAAGGGCCAGCAGCGCAGGCTCACGGATTTCCGGCATCAGCGACAGCTTTATTTTAACCAGAGTATTGTTAATTTCGCTGAGTTCGATCCCGTGCTCGATCAAGTTGTTCAGAACCCTTTTCGTTAATTCAGGATCTGCGCCCTTGGCTTTGATGGCATTGGCAAAAACAGAGGATAGCTTTTCACTGAGGCCAACGCTCTCGTCAAAATCTTCCGTCGAGGGGCGTGAGCTTCCATGACGGGCATAGCTTCTATGAAGGGTGTTGAACGGCATGCTGCTGGCAGAGTATCCGAGCTCGCTAACCAAAGCGTGGAACTTTTGCCTTTCCGTTTCGCTGGTCATTGCGTCGATCATTTGCTTATAAAAGTGCGCTAACGTAGGGCTTCCAGCATTTGACCAGTCGATCGACTCCTCAAAGGCCGCGACATCTCCCTCGGTAATCGCAACTAGCCTTGCCAGCTCAAGAAAAAAGGACTGTTGAGCTTTATCAGTCAGTGCACCAAGAAACATCGAACGCTCCGTCTATAGGCAAAGGGAAGAGTCCTCATCAGCCATGAATTCATCGAAGGCCGCGAGGTTTGGAAAGTTCAAGCTCCGCCCTAGCGTGCTGGCGAAAGCATCGATAGCAGTGGCGAATTTGCCAGCAGCGATGCCCTGATCTAGTCCAGCTAGGGCAGTCAGAAGTTCAGCTCGCGCCTCTCCGAACTGTGCAAGGCAGTTTTCGAATAGGGCTTCAAGGTTCGCACGCCTAGCCTCTGCGGCAGCGCTAAGCATTCGGCAGATGCGTTGCGTTTCCTCGAGTTTCTCACGTGAAGCTTCGGCCGCGAGGTAAGCTGCCCGATAGCCTTGGAGGAATTGCGATGCAACCAGATAGCCGACTGTGCCCGCGACCATCGGCACGACGATAGGAGCCAGTCCGGCGACCGCAGCGCTGGCGCCGACGCCTGCCGAGGCGCCGGCCGTCGCAGACGCTACGGTGCTGATCGCCATCGATGAGGCCATCGTCGACATGGCCGTGCCGCCCAGAGCATCGGTCATTTCGGCCACGAGTTCGCCACTGCCAATGTCTCCACGCCCATAGCGGTAAATTGCAGTTCCAAGGCACTTGCATAGGGAAAGAGCCATTGCTGGCGCCGTGGTCTGTGACAGTGCGCGGGCGGCTGTGTGCTCGGATTGATTCAAACCTGCCTGTAGAAGCGCGCCTGCCCCGGCCGTAAGATATCCCCCGGTCGCGCCAAGTGCGCCGGCAGTTGCCAAGGACTTTAGCGCATCTTCTGGGGAAATTTCTCCGTCCAAAACATGTTGCCAATTGATTACTACTGAGAATACCAGACCCGTGGCCAGTCCGATTCTCAGGCCTTGTAGACCGGCTTCATGGCCGATGCCAAGCATGGCCTTACCTGATTGCGTCAGGGGTTCGAGACGCCAAGCCAGCGCCTCGTCCCTGGTCATTCCACTGTCGCGGATCTTGCCCCGGAGCTGATCAAAGTTTTGTGCTTGGTGCTCCTTTAGCGCGGCGATATCCAGCTTGCCTTTTCGACGAAGCGCTGTGGCTTGTCGTCGCAGGTCCTGCGCACGATATTTGCAGTAGGCGCGGCATGGCTCGACCTGCTCAGATGGCAAGGCCAATCCACCATCAGCATGCAGGTAGCGGGAAAGGTCGTTCTTGCCACCGCCGCGTCCGCACGCAATCCGCTCAAGAACCTTGTGCGGGCTGTCAACGAATTTCATTTGTGACAATGTCGCTGGATCCGGCTTTCCAGCGCGTAGCTCGATGTGGTCCCCAACCGGGTGATTGGTGCCATACTCGGGGACATCATCCGTCCTCGCGAGTCTGGTGTCACGGCGATCGATGATGTGACGGGCGTTCGTCTTGGAGCTTACTGCGATTTCTGCGGAAAAACCGGCTTGTTGCCTCAAAGAGGAACCCGGATTATTCGGGTCAACCCGATATCCCGCGACCTTGGCATGCCCGCGCGCCAACGTCTTGCCTGTCTGGTTGTCTAGGCCACGATAGTCCTTGATATATTCCGCGCTAGCTATGCCGTAGCGGTCAACGATCTCAGCCGATCCAGACGAGCGCGCCACATCTTCAATCCTCGACGCTTTCTTGCGTTTGTCGTTTGCCATCCAACAAATCCCCCCTGAAAACTGTGGGCGACTCAGCCGGTGAAACCCTCTCTGGAGCATAGCCGATTGGACTACCGATGGGCAAGAGCGACGAAGAAACAGGACACGCATCGATTGAAACTCCACCCTCGTCGCTTCTCATCGATCTCGAGACCACGATTACTGGTCAGAGACTGCCGCTTCGGACTGGATTGACCGTTCTGCCGCCACTCGCCCGCCGCCAGACACAAAATAGCAGATTCCGGACATGACAAGACCCGGAACGAGCCGGTCTGGTCGTCATCTCATTGAATTTCGCTTCAGGTGGGACGCTCCCGCAGAATCATTTTCGCCCTGGCTTCCGCCACGCCCTTCATCCAGGTCTGGCCCAGGGCTGCGGCCTTTTCCATCAGTGCTTCGGCGGATCCTATTGCGCGGTAGTAGACACTCTCGGTGCCCTGGACTTGTCGAATCCAGGCTTTTGGATTTCGGCTCAGTCTTGAAATTTCTGCGGGTGGGCGCAGGTCAGCTTCGACCGCTTTGAGAGCCCCGCGTTTGTCGGGCCGAATCTGCTCACCGGTTCATTCAACGAGCTGGATGTATGACCTCTCGGTCAAGTCGAGTAGCGCATCAGCGTCCAGACCGGCGACGGGTTTCAGCAGGTTCCCCGAGGCGCCAGACCCCGCTTTCAACGATCTCGAGGCGTAAGCGGTCATTCTGGACCGTTCTTCCCCACACCGATTTAGCCATAGTTTTCGTGCCTGTCCCGGTTCCCTGTCCCGGTTCGGCATTCCTATCGCGACTTAATTGAAGAGCTAATAGCTCTCTCGCCTCACTCAGGCCCCTTGGCATTTCAGCTTTTGCGATCAAATCTGACGGACTAACGACCAGTAGAAGTCGACCTGGAGAGATAGAGCGTCTGGTTCAGATAGTCGAGTTCAAGGCGAAAGTCCTTGAAGACGTTGCTGCCCAAAGCGCCGACGACCGGGTCGGTCATCATGCGACTGATCCACCGCTCGAAAGTGCCTTCGGGCTGGCTGGCCATGGTGACCGGTCCGATTTCGAAGTCGCCCCATTCAACCTGTTGCGCAACCAGGGTTCCGAGCACTCGTCCTCCGGCGCGCTGCAGAGCCTGCGCTTCATGGTGTGCGCCATCCTGATATTCCCAGAGCATGTACTGACGACCGAGTTGATCGGCAACCGCTTCGGATATGATCGTTGCGGCGGGGCCAGTATCGAGAAGGAGTCCGTAGGTCGTCTTGCCGATCCGTATTTCTGTCCGGGGAAAACCCATTGGCCGGGATACGGGCATGGCCTGGGCAGCACCGATCGGCTCGACGCTTCCGGGCGAGGCTATTGTCAACGTGCGCCCCGGGTAATCGAATATGACGTGGTACTGCGCCAACACATGACCGGGCAACAGTCCGACATTTCGGTCGATCGGCACCAGAACTCGCTCGCCATTCAAGCCTAATGAGAGACCCTCCAGCAAGGCCGTCGGCAGGGTTTCGGGTCGCGCAAATTCATTCCCCTCCTCGCGGAAGGTCGCGCTCCAGCTCAAGCCCACGGCCCGTGCGACGCCTTCGGGGATCATGAAGGCACCGCCGCCGGTATCAACCAGAAAACGCCCCTCCGCCGATCCGGTCGGCCCGACGATCGTCAGGTCGATCACCGGCCGCCCGTCGTCAATGTGCAGCGTCGTGCTGACAGGAGGAAACACGCCTTCGGCACTGGCGGGGTTGCTCAGCAACAGCCCGGCGGCTGCCAGTGCAATCACGATCAACGACCTCATCAGCAAGCTCCAGAAAGGAAAAGCCGGTACGCGGACTCCAGACAGAATACTAGCCCGAATCGCCCGGCTTCCGCAGCTGCGACGCGGCATCCTTTACTTGTCCTGCCGCCCTGATTCGATCAAATGGCAGCGCGAACTCTCCGGTTCGCCTTGCAAAATCAGATATTTCCTAGTCCATTCAGTAGGTTTCGTGTCTGTGCCAGAACCTTCACTTCTTGTTCTGGTATTAATCTCGGCAAAGCTCATCTGATCCATGGGGCTTCCTGCAAATTGGGCGGGATGACGCTATTCTGCCAAAGTCAGGGAGTTATTCAGAGTTTCCCTAGGGCGCAGGCGGGAACGCAAGGGCGGTTTGCCCGAAGGGCGAGAAGCCCTGGAGTCGAGCCGTCGCGCGTGCAGCTCAGCGGCGCTGGCCAGAAGTCAAGTCAGGAGGATGAGCCGGCAACTGCTGACGGTAGTGCATCACCGTCACGACATCCACGCGCTCATCGCGTTGGCGATAGATGATTCGATAAGGTCGAGACAACAACTCGCGCAAGTTCGTGTCTGGATACTCAGGCACCTTGCGGCCACTTCGTGGAACGGTCTCTAGCTGATCCACTCGATCAACCAGACGGCGGATCAGCGCGGCAGCATTTTCGGGAGAGTCCTGGGCGACGTGCTCCTGGATGGCGGCAAGCTGGGCTTGCGCCTCAGCCGACCAGACGACGGTCATTCAGCCAGGCCAAGGGATTCCAGAAGCGCTTCACTCGTGTAGGTGCGGCCGGCGTCCAGGTCGGCCAGGCCTCGTTCGATCGACCGACGAACGGCGATCTCATAAGCCACATCCTCCCAGGTCGCATCCTCAGGCAACTGATCGATCAGTTGCAGGGCTTTGGCCTTGATGGTTTCTGCTTTGGCTGCCATGCGCACCATTCTACTCGATCTCAATTGCTATTCAGCCTCGTCATCCGCCTCGCCGTCCAGCGCATCCAGCACATCTTCGGCCGCTTCGAGAGCCCCGCGTTTTTGGGGCAGGTGCTCACCGGTCCGTTGCACAATCAGAAATTTCCTAGTCCATTCAGCGCGACTTTCGCAGGCGCGGCTCCTGTGCCCGCTGGACAATGACGGTCGATTTCACCGCCTGGATTAAGCATGGGACTGGCTACCGTTTTTTCGAGGGCGCAAGTCGGGATCGACGCGCCTTCGATTCATGTCGAGGTCCACCTCGGCCCCGGCCTGCCGGGCTTCGGCATCGTGGGCCTGCCCGAGACGGCCGTGCGCGAGAGCAAGGACCGGGTGCGGGCGGCGATGGACAATTCGGGCTACAAGCGACCGTCCTGGAAGATCACCGTCTCGCTAGCGCCGGCCGACCTGCCCAAGGAGGGCGCTCGCTTCGACCTGCCGATCGCGGTCGGCGTCCTGGCCGCTTCGGGACAGGTCGATAGCGCCTCCCTGGCCGACTGGGAGCTGATCGGCGAGCTGTCGCTCAACGGCGAGCTGCGTGCCGTTCGCGGGGCGCTGCCAGCGGTCATTGCCGCACGCGAGGCCGGGCGCAAGCTCATCGTGCCGCGCGACAATGCGGCCGAAGCCGGACTGGTCGACAAGGTCAAGGTCTTCCTGGCCGATCACCTGACCGACGTGGTCGCGGCGATCAACGGCCAGCGCTCGCTCGACCGGGCACCGCGCCAGCCCGTTTCAGACTCGATCGATGGACCCGATCTGGTCGAAGTGCTCGGCCAGCATCGCGCCCGCCGGGCGCTGGAAATCTGCGCGGCCGGGGGTCACAACCTGCTGTTCCTGGGCCCGCCCGGGACCGGCAAGACCCTGCTGGCGTCGCGACTGCCGGGCATCCTGCCGCCGATGGAGGAAGACGAGGCGCTCGAAGCCGCCGCGATCGCGTCGATCGCCGGGCACGGTCTCGACCCTGGTAGCTGGCGCCAGCGCCGCTTTCGCTGCCCCCACCACACCGCTTCGGGCGTCGCCCTGGTCGGCGGCGGCTCGAAGCCGCGACCCGGCGAGATCAGCCTGGCCCACGGCGGGGTGCTGTTTCTCGACGAGCTGCCCGAATACTCTCGTCACGTGCTCGAGGTGCTGCGTGAACCGCTGGAATCGGGCCGGATCGTGATTTCGCGGGCCGCGGTCCAGGCCGAGTTCCCGGCCCGGTTCCAGCTCATCGCCGCGATGAACCCCTGCCCCTGCGGCTACCAGGGCGACCCGTCGGGCCGCTGCCGCTGCACGCCGGACCAGGTGCGGCGCTACCGCGACCGGATTTCCGGGCCGCTGCTCGACCGCATCGACCTGCAGGTGGAAGTCCCGCGCCAGTCCCTGAACGGTCAGGAGCCGGGCGAGCCCTCGGCCCCGGTGCGCGAGCGCGTGATCGCGGCCCGCGCCCGGCAGACGGCGCGCGGCCCGGTCAACGCAAGGCTCGGCGTTGCGCAGATCCGCGAGCACTGCGAACTGGCGCCCCGTCAGAGCCAGCTGCTGGAGCAGGCCTGCGAGCGCCTGAATCTGTCGGCACGGGCTCATCATCGAATCCTGCGCGTCGCGCGAACGATCGCCGACCTCGACGGCAGCGACGCCATCGAAATGAACCACCTGACCGAAGCGATCGGCTACCGGCAGCTCGACCGGCGTCCAGCCGGCGTGACCTGAGGATCCGGCCGGCAGGGCCGGCAGCGGCTCGCATCCGCCACTCGTTTCACTACGAAGGCCGAAGTCCGGGTTAGCATAGCGTTCTGTATGGCGATCCAACTTCGGTCGGTGAAGCGACTTCTCCTCTCCATGGCGTTTCTGGTCGCGGCGGGCTCTGCCTGGGGCGACGCACTCGAGGTGACCATCTCCGGTGTCGACGGGCCGGTGCTGGCGAACGTGCGCGCTCATCTGGGCCTGGTCCAGGCCGAGGGGCTGGATGATCTCTCGGTCTGGCGGCTGCGCCAGATGTCCGCTGCCGCTCGTGACGAGGTGCGCAGCGCCTTGCGCCCGTTCGGCTACTATCGGCCGCGGGTCGAGGTGCGACTCGAGGAACCGCTGGCCGAGGGCAGCACCTGGAAGGCCCTCATCCGCATCGAGCCCGGCGACCCGGTGACAGTATCCGACGTCAACATCGAGCTGATCGGACCGGGCGGCAGCGATCCGGCCCTGGGCGACTGGCGCAGCAACTGGCCGCTCGAACCCGGGGATGTTCTCGTCCATTCGGTCTACGAGAGTGCCTGGCAGGCGCTCGACCGGCTGGCCCAGACGCGCGGCTACTTCGACGCCCGCTTCGATGAGCGGCGGGTCGTGGTCGACCCCGACCGGGCAAGCGCCGAGGTCCACCTGCGTTTCGATACCGGGCCGCGCTACCGCTTCGGGTCCTATTCGACCGAAAACACGGAATTCAGCGACCGCCTGATGGACCGGCTGACGATCATCGAAGCGGACGAGCCCTATCACAGCGGCCGCCTGGACCAGCAGCGTGAGACGCTGGTGCGATCCGGGCTGTTCGAGCGGGTGATCGTCGACCCGCAGCGCCACCCCGACGACACGCGGGTCGATCTGGATTACCGCCTGGAAACCCGGGCGCCCAACTCCTACCGCGCGACGGCCGGATTCGGCACCGACACCGGGCCCAGAGTTCAGCTTGGCTGGACCCGCCACTACCTGTCTTCGCGCGGCAACCGCTTCGAACTCGGCTTCGGCGCCCAGCAGCAGAACTCGGAGTTCGTGCTTCGCGGCGAGTATCAGCATCCGCGCGGCGACAAGCCCTCGGACTTCCTGACCCTCGGCGGCCTTCTCAGGAGCGAGCAGGACGATTTCAGCTTCAACGACGAAAACCAGCTCGACCCAGTGTTCGAACGATTCAACGGCCGCCGCGAACAGGCCGAACTGCGCGTGGGGCGCCTCCAGGAGCGCCGGCCCTTTGCCACGACCGGGCCGCTGGAAGAGCGCATCTTCATCGAGTATCTCATCGAGTCCTTCGACGCATTTCGCGAGAATTCGCTGAGTGCCGAAAACGAGGCCCTGCTGGCAGCCAATCCGGAACTGCGCCCGTTCCTGCAGACCGAAACCAACACCCTTGCCCTCGGTGCGAACTGGCGCCTGCCCAATATCTCCGGGTCGGGGTTCTTCGCCGAAGGTCAGGTGGTCGAAGCGCGGCTTCGAGCGGCCAGCGAATCGGTCGGCTCCGATGTCACATTCGCCCAGGCCTACGTTTCGGGTCGCTGGCATGCGATCCTCGGCGACCGCCACAAGCTGATCATGCGGGCCGAGGTCGGCTATACCGACGTCAACACCCGGGAGCTGGACCTGAGCCTCGACGATCGCCAGCTGAACCTGAGCATCACCGAGCTGCCCGAACTGTATCGCTTCCAGACCGGCGGCGATCGCACCGTTCGCGGCTACGCCTTCGAGGCACTGAGCACCAACCGCAACGGCGGCAATCATATCTTCGGCGCCACGGCCGAATACGAATTCCGCGTCGCCGGCAACTGGTCGGTAGCGGCCTTCTACGATATCGGCAACGCATTCAATGACTGGTCCGACCCGAAGCTCAAGCGGGGGATCGGAGCCGGGATTCGCTGGTATTCGGTGATCGGCCCGGTTCAGCTCGACATCGCCCAGGCGCTCGATGACGCCGGCCAGCCGCTGCGCATCCACTTCACGATCGGGACCCGCCTGCTATGAAGAAGTGGCTGCTGATCATCGTAGCGATCCTGCTGCTGCTGATTCTGGCCCTGGCGAGTGTCTGGTGGTGGCTGACAGGCACCCGTTCGGGTGCTGAATTCGCCCTGGGCCAGGCCGGCGGCGCTGTACCGTCGCTGTCCTGGTCGTCGATGGACGGCAGCATTCGCAGCGGGCTTCGGATCGAAGATGTCGTGCTGAACGAAGCGGGCACCGGGATCAGCATCGATCGCCTCGAACTCGCGGTACGCATTCCGCTGCTGCCCTCGCCACGCGTCGACGTCAACTGGCTGCGCGCCTTCGACGTCCGCGTCGAACTGCCGCCCGGCGAGCCGCCCGATCCCGACGCGCCGCCGTTCCGGATGCCCGATATCGCCAGCCCGGTACCGGTCACGATCGAAGAGCTGTTGATCGAGCGGCTGGCCGTGCAACCGGCCGGAGGCGAAGCGATCGAGGTCGACCGGATTGCCCTCAGCGGCAGCTATCACGAACGCCTCGAACTGACGCCGCTCACGTTCAGCATGCCCGAAATCACGGCCGAGGCCGAAGGTCACTGGGGTCTGAAATCGCCGTTTTCGGGCGAGCTCGCCCTGCAGGCCGGCTACGCGGTCGACGACGAAACCCGGCAACAGGTCGATGCCCGACTCAGCGGGCGGCTCGATGCGCTGACCCTGGCTTTCGAAACCGACGGCCCGGCTCGCATCGAGGGGCAGACGCGCGTGCGTGAACTGCCCGAAAGCCTGGGCCTGGACGTCGAGCTCACCGGCGAATTCAGCGATTGGCCCGGACTGGATCTGGCGGTCAGAGACATCGATCTGCGCGCCAGCGGGGCACCCGACGACTGGGAAGCCAGCGTCGGCGGCCGCGTGGTCGGCTTCGATCTTCCGGCCAATCGCCTGAGTGCCGACCTGAGCGGTTCGACCCGCGACGTCCGCTTCGAACCGCTGCGCGTCGATGTGCTGGACGGACAGATCGTGGCCCGCGGTCAGGTCGGTCTGGACCCGGAACCGACCGCCGTCGCCGATCTGACGATCGAAGCGATCGACGTGACTTCGTTCTATCCCGACTGGCCCGAACAGGCGCGCATCTCGGGCCGCCTGAGCCTGGAAGCGTCTGGCGAGCGCATCCGCCTCGAACAGCTCGACCTCAGCGCGCCACCCACCTCGCTGAGCCTGACCGGTTCGGGTCAGTTCGACCCGGAGCAGGACCGCCTGGCGCTCGACCTGAACTGGCAGGACCTCAACTGGCCGCCGAGCGCGGACGCCACCGAGGCGCTCTACGCCAGCGAATCGGGCCGGGTGCAGCTACGCGGCGCGATCAGCGACTGGCAGCTCGAAGTCGAAGCACTGCTCCGGGCGCTCGACCACCCGGCCGCCCGCGTCGATGCGCGAGCGAGTGGCGACGAGACGAGTGCCGTCATCGATTCGCTGCAGCTGGCCACCGAAACCGTCGGGCGACTGGCCGTCAGCGGCCCGGTGCGCTGGTCGCCCGAGCCCGGTGGCCAACTGCGCCTGGCCCTCGATGACTTCGACCTCGGCTATTTCGTCGCCCGGCTGCCGGGACGGATCGATGCCCGGATCGATCTGAACGTCGATTCGCCGTCCGAGCTCGACGTCATCATCGAGACCCTGGACGGCACGCTGCGCCAGCATCCGCTCAGCGGCAGCGGCCGGGTGGCGCTGCACGAACAGCGCCCGAGGGCCGGACGGCTGGATCTTGCCCTCGGCGACAATCGCCTGAATGTCGTCAGCGACGACGGCAGCCAATGGCAATGGGAAATCGTCGCCCCGGCCCTGGAACAGGTCTGGCCCGAGCTCTCGGGCACGGCCGAGCTGGACGGGGTACTCGATCCGTTCGCCGGGGATCTGTCGGCCAGCGGCCGAATCAGCGACGGCGGCTGGGGAGATATCCAGCTCGCCTCGGCCGAACTCAGCGCCGAGCTCGGCTGGCAGGAGCCGCGCGTCGACGCCCTGATTCGTCTCGACGATCTCGACCTCAATCCCTGGGAGCGGATCGAGCGCCTGGAAGTCCGCGTGGACGGCGACTGCGACTCGCACCAGCTCGGCGTCAATCTGACGGCCGGACGCGGCAGCCTCGATCTGGCCGGGCGCGGCAGCCTGCCCGACTGCCTCGACGGCCCGGACTGGCGCGGCGAACTGGAACGCCTCTACATCGGTGATACCGCCGCCGGTGACTGGGCCCTTGACCAGGCCATTCCGGTCGAGCGGATCAGCGGTCGCGTTCAGGTCGGCGCCGGCTGTCTGGTGGAGTCGCGTTCCCGCGAAGGACGCATCTGTCTGGACTCGCTCAGCCTGAGCGACACCGGCCGGATCGAGGCCGGGCTCGAGCAGGTACCGATGGACCTGCTGCTGGTCCCGCTCGACCCGGCCTTCAGCCTGACGACGCCGTTGTCGGGGGAGGTCGTGGCCGACTGGAGCCAAAGCGGTGGACTCGGCGAGGTCACCGGGTTTCTGGCTCTCGGCGACGGAGCGATGAAGACCCTCGAAGGAGAGCAGACCCTGCTCGGCATCGACGCGGTGCGGATCGATATCCAGCCGGACGACGGCCGCCACCGGATCGATCTCGAGGCCCTGCTCGAAGGGCAAAGCCGGATCACGGGTCAGGCCAGCCTGGCCGATCTGAACCGGCCGGCCGATGCGGCCGTCAACGCAAGCGCCCAGCTCGATCTACCCGACATCGGCGTGTTCAATCGCCTGGTGCCCGAACTGGACCGGCTGGCCGGACGGCTCGAGGGACGCCTCGATATCGACGGACCATTGCGCGCACCCGCCATGGAAGGCAATGCGCGGATCGCCGGTGGCGAGATCGTGCACGCGCCGCTCGGACTCCACGTGCGCGAAATCGAACTGGCCGTCGACGGCAACCAGAGCGAGCCCTCGCTGACCGGGCGAATGGTGTCGGGGGAGGGGCATCTGAGCGTCAACGGCGGGCTGGCGCTGGCCGAAAGCGGCTGGGGCTATGACCTTTCGGTGGAAGGCGAGCGCTTCTCGCTCGCCGACGTCGACTGGCTTTCGCTCAGCGCCAGCCCGCGCATTCAGCTCGAAGGCACCGGAGAAGCACTCGAACTCGATGGCGACATTCACATCGATCGGCTCCGGGCGGGCCTGCCGCCCGGCACGGAAACCCGGGTGAGTGCGTCACCGGATGTCCAGGTTCGCGGCGAGACCGTTGCCGAAGACTCCGGCGGCGGGGCGAGAATGTCGGGACGTCTCGGCATCCATCTGGGTGAGGATGCGCTGCTGGCGGCCGCCGGCATGCAGACCGAACTGGCCGGGTCGCTCGAACTGCTTTGGGAACCGCCGGCGGTCCTGCCGCGCGGGCGCGGCGCCATTCGACTGCCCGAAGGCTCCTATCGCGCCTACGGACAGAACCTGGAAATCAACGGCGGCGAAATCCTGTTCACCGGCAACCCGATAGACAACCCGGTTCTCGATATCCGCGCAGTGCGGGACATCTTCGGCGACCCCGAAATCGATGCGGCTGGCGTCGCGATTCGCGGCAGCGCGCGCGATCCCGAAATCAATCTGTTCACCGAGCCTCCGACGAGCGAAGAAAAGGCCCTGGCCTACGTCGTTACCGGCGCCGACTTCGATCATGCCGGCGGTCAGGGCGCGGTCAACGTCGGTTTCTATATGCTGCCGAAACTGTTCGTCAGCTACGGCATCGGCCTGTTCGAGGCCGGCAACGTCCTGTCCGGGCGCTACGAGTTGTCCGAACGCTGGGGCGTCCGCGTCGTTTCCGGCGAACGAGACACCGGCGTCGACGTCAGCTTCGCGGTGGATCGTTAACTCCGGAAACCGGAAACCGGAAACCGGAAACCGGAAACCGGAAACCGATTTCGATTTCGATTTCGATTTCGACCTTGAACCTTGAACCTTGAACCTTGATCCTTGATCCTTGAACCACCAACCCCCTTAAAATCCCAACCGAGCCACAGCATCCCGGTATCGCCCATGCCCCCCACCGAAAAATGCCTCCAGGAAACCTACGCGCCGCACAACGCCTGCTTCGGTTGCGGGCCGGCGAATGAGAAGGGCCTGCGGATTCGCTCGTTCGTCGATGGCGACAAGGTGGTCGCCGACTGGACGCCCGAAGCGCATCACGAGGCCTTTCCGGGCATCCTCAACGGCGGCATCATCGGTTCGCTGCTCGACTGCCACTGCAACTGGACCGCCGCCTGGCATCTGATGGCGACCGTGGGCGATGATCATCCTCCCTGCACGGTAACGATGGAGTACGCGATCAAACTGCGGCGCCCGACGCCGACCGACGGCCCGCTGCACCTCGAGGCCCGGGTGGTCGAGTCCGACGGGAAAGTCGTCACGGTCGAAGGCTGGCTGTCGGCTGGCGGCAAGGTCTGCGACCACTGCATCGGCAAGTTCGTCGCGGTCGAGCCCGGCCACCCGGCCTATCACCGCTGGTAACTCATACCTTCATCAGTAAGCGAGCGCCGGGCACTCTTTGCCCGACATGCCGTTGCCACCGCTGGGCTATGCTTCCGGCATGAAAACAGCCTCTTCCTTCACGACCGGCCTGTGTCTGACGCTGATCGGCATCGGTCTTCTGAACTCGGCATCGGCCCGGAACGAGATGCGCGTGCGCATCGCCGAGCCGGAGGTTCGCCCGGCCGTCGAGCGGATCGAACTGACCGGCTCCTTCGTTGCCCGCCGGGCCGCCCGGCTGTCGCCGCGCATTTCGGGTCTGGTCGACACGATCGCGGTCGACGCGGGCGATGCGGTGGCCCGCGGTGATGTGATCGTGAAGCTCGACGATCGGCTCGCCGAACTGGCGCTGGCCCAGGCCGAAGCCGGCCTGCGCCAGGCGCGAGCGGCGCATGACGAGGCGGTCCGCCTGCGCGACGAAGCGCTTCGCCTGAGCGAAAGCCAGGTCATTCCGTCAACGGAAATCGAGGCCCGGCAGTCAGCGGTGGTGGTGACGCAGGCTCGGCTGGACCTCGCCGAAGCCGAGCGCGCGACCGCGGCCGAACGCCAGGCGCGGCATGCCATCGTCGCGCCGTTTTCCGGGGTCGTGGCGCAACGCCTGACCGAGTCGGGCGAATGGGTCGAGACCGGCGCGGCCGTGGCCGAGCTGGTCGCCGCGGACGACCTCTGGCTGGACGTGCAGGCGCCGCAGCGTCTCTGGCCTCTCCTCGGAGGCAATCCCGAGGTCAATGTCATCGTCGATGCACTCGGCGGGGCATCGTTCCCGGCTGCCGTCGCGGCCCGGGTTCCGGTCAGCGACCCGCAGGCACGGACGTTCCTGCTGCGCCTGACGCTGTCCGAAGCCGACCCGAACATCACGCCGGGCATGTCCGCGCGCGTCGAGCTGCGCCTCACCGCGGACAGCGATGCGCTGCTCGTTCCGCGCGATGCGCTGGTCCGCTACCCCGACGGCACGACGACGCTGTTCGTCGTCGATCAGCAGGTGTCTCCGCCCAGGGCATATCAGCGGGAGGTCACGGTCAGTCGTGTCGACGGCGACTGGGCGGTGATCGAGGCCGGCCTGACGCCCGGACGCGCGGTGGTCGTCCGCGGCAACGAGATGCTTCGCGACGGCGACGCGGTTCGCATCGTCGAACGCCCGGGTAGCGACTGATCGTGTTCTCGAACGTGCTTCGCCACGGCACGATCCTCGCCGTGGTCGTCCTCGTGGTCTGCGTCCTCGGCATTCTGGCCGCGCTGCGGATTCCGGTCCAGATGATTCCGGATCTCGACGTCCGCGTGGTCAGCGTACAGACCTCATGGCCCGGCGCGACGCCGCAGGACGTGGAAAAGGAAATCCTGATCGAGCAGGAGGAGTATCTGCGGTCGCTGCCGGGGCTCGAGCGAATGATCTCTTCGGCCTCCTACGGCTCGGCCTCGATCGAGCTCGAGTTCCCGTTCGGGGTCGATATCAACGAAGCGCTGATCCGGGTCAACAACGCCCTGAGTCAGGTGCCCGACTATCCCGAGAACGTCGACGAACCGAGCCTCGAGGCCAGCTCGTTCTCGCAGAACTCTTTCATGTTCCTGCGCGTCGAGCCGCTCGACGGCAACCCCTTCGACCTCGACATGACCCTGATGCGGGATTTCGTCGACGACAACGTGCGCGTCCGCATGGAGCGCGTGCCCGGCGTGTCGCGGGTCAACGTCAGCGGCGGCGCGGAGCGCCAGATCCGTATTCTGGTCAATCCGGCGGCAGCGGCCGAGCGCGGCATCTCCCTGGCGGATATCCGAAACGCCATCCGCGGTCGCAATCGCGACGTCTCGGGTGGCGACCTGCAGGCCGGCAAGCGCCGCTACCTGCTGCGTACGATCGGGCGCTTCGAGTCGATCGAGGCCATGAGCGACATGATCGTCGCCCGGCGCGGCGACAGCCTGGTCCGACTCGGCGACATCGCCGAAGTCGATTCTTCGCACTACGAGCTGCGCGAACGCTCTTCGGTCAACGGCAAGCCCAACATCGGCCTGTCGGTCGACCGCGAGCCGGGCTCGAACGTCATCGATATCAAGCAGGCCATGCTGCCGACGATCGAGGCCATCAACGAAGAGCTGCTCGCCGAACAGGGCATGCGCCTGGTGCTGACCGCCGACGATGTCGGCTACGTCCAGTCCTCGGTCGCCAATGTCTGGCAGAACCTGCTGCTCGGCGCCTTTCTGGCCACCGCGGTGATGTATCTGTTCCTGCGCTCGGGCAGAGCCACTCTGGTCGGCGTGGTCGGGGTACCGATCTGCACCATCGCCGCGTTCATCGGCCTGCTGATCGCCGGTCGCACGATCAACGTGATCTCCCTGGCCGGGGTGGCCTTCGCGATCGGCATGACCCTGGACAACTCCATCGTCGTGCTCGAAGCCATCGAGCGCAAGCGTCGCGACGGCATGGAGAAGATGCAGGCCGCGCTCGAGGGCGTGCGCCAGGTGTGGCCCGCGGTGCTGGCCTCGACCATGACGACGGTCCTCGTCTTCGCACCGATCTTCTTCATCCAGCAGGAAGCCGGCCAGCTCTATTCGGACGTGGCCGTGGCGATTGCCGCATCCATTCTGGCCAGCATGCTGGTCGCGATCACGGTAGTGCCGACCCTGTCTTCGCGGCTCGAGTTTGGAACGCGCGGAGGCAGTTCCAAGCCTGGCCTCAGCGCTCGCATCGTGCCCGTGGTCAGCTGGCTGATCGCGACCCGCCCACGCCGCCTGACCACGATCGGCACGACCTTCGGCGGCGTGATCGCCATCCTGTGGTTCCTGACGCCCCCGGCGGAGTACCTGCCCGAGGGCGAGGAAGCGAGGATCTTCGCCAACATGATCGCGCCGCCCGGATACAACCTGTCGGAGATGAGTGACGTGTCCGAGCAGGTCAAGGCGCATTTCCTGCCCCACGTCGACGGTGATCCGGCCGATTTCGACCGCGGCGTCGCGGACGTGCCGGCCCTCGATTTCGTGATCCTCCGCGCCAGCCCGGGCGGGCTGTTCATGATCGCGCAGACCCTCGACCCGGATCACGCCGATGCGCTGGTGCGGGTCATCACCGAGCACTTCCGGTCCTACCCGGGCATGCGCGCCTTCGCCAACCGCGGCTCGATCATTTCGGGCAACGACGGCGGCACGCGCAGCGTCAACCTCGATATCAGCGGAACGGACCTGGCCGAGATCTACGAGGTCGCCCGCGTCGCGATCGGGCACGCCGAGCGGACCTTCGACAATCCGCAGATCAATTCCTCACCGGGCTCGCTCTCGCTCGACCAGCCGCTGATCGAGATCCGGCCCGACTGGCCGCGCGCGGCCGAGCTCGGCTTCAGCGCCAGCGAGCTCGGCTTCGCGGTCGCGGCGCTGACCGACGGTGCGTTCGTCGATGAGTACTTCCGGGGTGACGACAAGATCGACATCTTCGTCTTCTCCAGTGCCGGCAGCGAAAGCGAGCTGTCCGGCGTCCAGGACCTGCCGGTCTACACGCCGACCGGGCAGGTCGTGCCCCTGTCGGCGCTCGCGGATCTGGTCGAGACCGTCGATACCGATTCGGTCCGTCGTCTCAACGGTCGCCGGACCGTCACTCTCAATGTCATCCCACCGCGCTCGACCGCTCTCGAAACCGCGGTCGAGCTCGTGCGGAGCGAGGTGATCGAACGGATGCGCGCGCAGGGCGAGCTGCCACAGTCGGTCTCGATCGATATCTCGGGGGCCAGCGACGAGCTGACCCAGACGCGCCAGGCCCTGAGCGGCAACTACATCGTTGCGATCGTGCTGAGCTTTCTGGTCATGGTGGCGATCTTTCGCCACTGGGGCTGGCCCCTGGTGATTCTGACCGCGGTACCGCTGGGTATCGCGGGCGGCATCGCCGGCCTGGTCGCGCTCAACGCTCTCGGCGTGCGCCAGCCCTTCGACATGATCTCGATGCTCGGCTTTCTGATCCTGCTCGGCGTGGTCGTCAACAATCCGATCCTGCTCGTCGACCGGACGCTGAGCAATCTTCGAGATGGCATGGACAATGTCGTCGATGCGGTCTGCGAGGCCGTTTCCACGCGCATCCGTCCGATCCTCATGTCGATGACGACCACCCTGCTCGGCCTCGCGCCGCTGGTCTTCGTCCCCGGCGAGGGCACCGAGCTGTATCGCGGGGTCGGCGTGATCGTGCTCAGCGGCCTGCTGTTCGCCACCGTGATCACCCTGACCTTCCTGCCGGCGCTGCTGGTGACGATTCTGCGCCTGACGCGAAAGCGGGCGTGAGAATGAACATGATCGGTAGGGAGCCGGTGAAATGGCATAATGAGGCGTAATGCCCCGAACTCAGCCACTCCATGGACCCCTGCCGATTGTTTTTTCTTTGCTTTGCGATGGCGACTGCCGCCTGCTCTACAGCATCCGACGAAGCCGAATCCGCGGCCGAAACGAACACTCCGCTGCCGACGATGGAGGCAGATGTGCGTGATCGTAGACAAGGATCGCTGACTCTCGAGGACAGCGTCGCTGCCGCGCGAGAGGATCTGGCCGGACATCTGGGCCTCGAGATCGACTCCATTGAGGTCGCTGAGGCCCGGCGGGTGACCTGGCCGGACGGCGCTATGGGGTGTCCAGAGCCTGGCATGCACTACACCATGGCGCTGGTCGATGGCTATCTGATCCGCCTGATCGCCGGCGGCAAGCCCTTCGCCTACCATGCCGGCCACGATGGCCAGCCTTTTCTGTGTCCGGCCGAGCGCAGCCGCGCCCCTCATGACGGTGACGAGCTGAGTTGAGGCAGCGCTGAAGTCCCTCATACCGGGGCTGCCCTGACGGCGCGTTCGCAGGGTCCGGCTACTCTTCCGTCCGATGACCACCTGGTTGCGCATTCTTTTTCTTTTCGGCCTCGCCGCAGTGCTGACCGGCTGCGGCGTGCGTTCGGCCTACAACAACCTCGACTGGCTGGCGATGCGCTGGCTCAACCAGCAGATCAGTCTGAACGCGGAGCAGGAGCTCATGGCCCGCGATGCGATCGATCGCAAGCTGGCCTGGCACTGCGAAAGCGAGCTGCCGGCCTACATCGAGTTCATCGAACGCGTCGACAGCGATGTGGCTTCGGACAACATCAGCGTCGCCCGGCTCGAAGCCTATGGCGAAGAGGTCGCCGGCTTCGGCCGGCGCCTGCTGGACCGGGCGCGGCCGTCCGTGATCGAACTGCTGACCAGCCTGAGCGACGAGCAGGTCGCCGAAATCGCGGTCGGCATCAACGAGCGCAACGAAGAGCTGATCGCCGAGGCTCAAGCCACGCCGGAGGAGCGCCGCGAACGGCGCGTCGAGAGCATGGAACGCGGGATGCGTCGCTTCCTCGGTCGTCTGTCGAGCGCCCAGCGCGCGCGCCTGGAGCAGTGGGCCGGCGAACTGCAGCCCACGCTGGAGTTCGACCGGGCGCGGCGCGAAGCTCGCGATCAGCGCTTCATTGAGGCCCTCGAAGTCCGCCACGACGAAGCCGCATTCGTGCAGCGCATGGAGGTGCTTTTCGAGCCGGAAAGCTCGGACACCGACGAAGTCTACGAGCGGCGCTCCGCGCACAACCGGGCTCGAACGCTCGAAGCCCTGGTCGACATCCACCGCCTGGCCGATCGCCGCCAGATCGACCGCCTGCGCGATCGGCTTGATGATCTCGCCGACGACTTCCGCAAGCTGAGTTGCCAGGCTCAGTCCTGAGACTCGTCCGGCCCCAGTCGGGACTCAAGCTCGGCGACACGCTGCTCCAGCGCTTCGAGACGGTCCAGCAGATCGGGCCCGTCGGCCTCGTGCGGCGTTGCGGTCGCCGTCGACCGACTCGCGAACTGATCGGCCTTGATCTGGCCGCACAGTCGGTGCATGTACCGGTCTTCGCGCTGTCCCGGAGCTCGCCCGAGACAGACCACCATGGGCGGGGTTCGGCTGGCCAGGCGCTCGAGGTTGTACTGCACGTCGTCGAGATCGTCGAAGCGGTGCAGCCGCTCGGACCGGGTGTAGAGCTCGGCCAGGGTCTGGGGCCCGCGTAGCAGCAACAGTCCGATCAGTGCACGCTGCGCCGGGGTCAGTTCGAGCTCGCCGTCGACGCGGTGACGATAACGCGTCGCCCGCGCGCCGAAATCGCTCTTGACCAGCCCGCGCTGTTCGAGCTGCCGGAGCGCCTGCCCGACCCGGCCGGGGTCGAGCTTCATGACCGGATGGCGGCTGGTCTTCTGATTGCAGGCGGTGGTCGTCGCGTTCTGGGTCAGCGGATAGGTCTCCGGCGTGGTCGATTCCTTTTCGATCAGGCAACCCAGCACCCGCGCCTCCTCGGCGCTCAACGGAGGATCCAGTGGCAGCGTCGCGTCGTCGGTTTCGATCTCGGTCATGGCGATGATGGCGTTGAAAGTGACCATTGATTATGCGGCAGTCGAGGACCCGAAATCATGAAAACCGGTCGCAGAACAGGCGTTCGCGATCAGGCGGTGTGGCCGGCGGGCAGGCGGGACACTCGCCGCCGCGAAAGTTGAAACCGGCCGCACCATCATCGCTGAACCAGTTCAGCCATTCACCCCCTTCAGCATTGAACCAGTTGTCGAGATTGAAGCGGCCATGGCCGGCCGGCGTGCCCGAAATCCGGTAGACCTTGACGGCCGTCCCGCCGCGCTCCCAGACAAGGCCCTGCCCCGGACTGACTCTTTCCGGGCCTTCCATGTGTTGCTGTGCGAACCAGGCCGATGGGCCGGCGGGGCCTCCGGAGCCAAAGACCCGGGCCATTCCGTCGCCGTTGATCGCGATGAAAACCCCTTCGTCGGCGCCGATGGCGAAGCTGCGCTCGCGGTCGGGATGAGCGGCGACGAGACGGGCGAGCAGGCCGAGCAAGCGGCCGTAGCGGCGCTCCTGCCCCGGCCCGTGCGCCCGATCGAGGTGCGTGTCGGTGATCACGCCGGCAAGCCGCGGATGCTGGAGAAAATCGCCGTGGCCGATCTCGCCCGCGTCGGGGTGGTAGGGATCGTCGAGGATCTGGCTGCTGAGCACGCCCGAGCCGGTCGGGGCGTAGTAGGACTCACCGAGGATCATCATTCCGGCGCTGGTGCCCGCCACGGGCGCTGTTGCAAGATGCTGGTTGAGCGCCGCTGCGGTGGCCGTGCCGCGCCACTGGTCGACATAGGCCGTCTGGTCGCCGCCGGCGATGAAGATCAGCTCGGCCTGTTCGATGAGAGCGATGACCTCAGGATCATCTGCAGCGGCACGAGTGTCGATCGAGAGCTCCGCGGCCGAGCTGACCCGGTCGGGAAAGGTCGAGCAGATCCAGCCCGCCTGGCCCCCGATACCGCCGCTGCGGAGCACGAGGTAATCACCGCCATCGCCCTGCGCCAGAAACCATTCGGTGGCGGCGAGCTCGCCGGGGGCGCCGGCCTCCGCGCCGCCGATCAGCAGTACGGCCGGCGCTGTCAGGACCGTTTCATCGCCGGCACTGCCGCAGAAGAGCTGGTGCTCGAAGCCAGGCCCGGCCCGCGCCGTGGAAGCCGCGACGAGCAGCCACCAGAGAAAGCCGACGGCGAAAGCGTTCAAGGCCGATCGCGGCAGACCATCGCGCGCTTGCCCGATTCGATCAGGTGACACAGTCGACCAGAAAATGCATCCATGGATGGTCGAGCCAGTGCGCCAGCCAGGGCCCGATCGCAACGAGAACACCGGTGAGTCCGAGCAGGGTCGCCGCCAGTCCGCGCAGGCCGGAACGATTGATCGCCGAGCGCGCCTTGAGGCTGGCCAGCCCGGCGCCGAGCAGCAACGGGACCGTGCCGAGCCCGAAAGCGAGGATCATGGCCGTCGTCGCCAGAGGGTCGGCGAGCAGCACGGCCGCGCCGACCACCGAATAGAGCAGACCGCAAGGCAGCAGCCCCCAGAGCAGGCCGAGTCCGAGCGCGTTGTCGAGCGAGCGCACCGGAAGAAACCGCTGCAGCAGCGGCATGACCCGGCGCGTCAGCGGCGCGGCCAGCTCCCCCATCCGGTCGCGGAATCGGCCCGGAGCCGCGATGTAGACCGCCATCATGATCAGCAGCGACCCGAGCAGCAGACGCATGATCACCGGCGCCTGGTCCGGCAGCAGCGCGGCCGGCAGCATGCCGATGGCCGTGGCCACGAGGGCGATCAACAGATAGCTGACGATGCGACCGGCGTGGAAACCCAGCGCGAGCGGCCAGCGTCCCGACGGAATCTGGGCGTGCAGAACGCCAACGATACCGCCGCACATGCCCAGACAATGCGTGGAGCCGAACAGGCCGGCCAGAAATCCGGCCAGCAGCGCGGCCTCCGCGTTCATTCCTGCTGTCCGCTCGTCCCGGTGCCCTGGCTGCCGTCGCGCTCCTGGCCCGTCGGCGGCTCGTCGTCGTCGAGGACATCGAGCGCCGGCGTATCCAGATCATCGAACTGATCGTTCTTGATCGCCCAGAAGAAGAACCCGATTGCCAGCGCCATGAGAATCACCGACAGCGGAATCAGGACATAGATAATTTCCATGGTGCGTCAGCTTAGACGGATCAGCGTCAAGATGAAAGATCGTTCCATCCGCCAGAATCAGCCTGCCCCAGCGCTAGCCGTCGCGAGCGGTTTCGGATCGACCGCGGTTGCGGGCTCTGCGGTTCGACCGAGACGGCGGGCGTTGAGCACGACCAGCAGGCTCGAGGCCGACATGCCGATGGCGGCGGCCCACGGCGGCACCAGGCCGGCGGCCGCGATCGGCAGCGCCGTGACGTTGTAGGTCAGTGCCCAGGCCAGATTCTGACCGACGACCCGGCGCACGCCCGGAGCAAGCGCGAAGGCCGCGCTGATCCGGCCCAGGCCCTTGCCGGTCACGACGAGATCGGCCTGGGTTCGCGCGATGTCGGCCCCCTCGGCCAGGGCCATCGAAACATCCGACCCCGCGAGAACCGGCGCGTCGTTGATGCCATCGCCGATCATCACGACCCGGCCGCCTTGAGCCTGAAGCTCGCGGACGAGATCGAGCTTGTCGCGCGGCGAACACTCCGATCGGACCCGGGTGATCCCGAGCGATGCGGCCACCGCCTCGACGTTCTCCGCGCGATCGCCCGAGGCGAGCCAGACTTCCAGACCGGCCCGCTGCAGGTCGGCGACCAGCTCCGGCGCGCCATCGCGCAGCGGACTGTCGATCCGGAACCAGGCCAGCAGCGCTTCACGGTCGGTCAGGGCGATCCACTGTCCGGGGCCCGGCTCCACAAGGGCGTGATCCAGCCACTCGCCGGCAAAGGCCGGCTTGCCGAGCCGATAGTCGACGCCGTCGATGCGGCCGCTGACACCGGCCGCGACGACCGCTTCGGGTGCTTCGACCGGGTGGCCGTCGTCGAACGGCGCGAAGGCCGAGGCCAGCGGGTGTCGGCTGACCCGCTCGAGCCGACCGGCCAGACCGCGCGCCTGCTCGATAGCCATCCCGGTCGGCAGAAGCACTTCCGCGATTCCGGTTTCGGGCCGGGTCAGGGTTCCGGTCTTGTCGAGGACGACGTGGCTGACCCTGGGCAGGATCTCCAGCGCGTCGGGCCGGGAGATCAGAATACCCAGGCGGGCGAAGCCGCGGGCCGCGGCCGCGAGCGCCACCGGGGTACCCAGGGCCAGGGCGCAGGGGCAGGACACGACGAGCACCGCCAGGACCACCGGCAGCGCCATGGCGGGGTCGATCTGCCACCAGACCAGGCCGGCGATGCTGGCGCCGGTCAGAACGAAAGCGATGAAATAAGCGGCGACGCGGTCGGCCAGGCGCGCCAGACGCGGCCGAAAACTGCGCGCCTGGGCCAGCAGGCGGACCATGCCCGAAAGCGCGGTGGACTGGCCCAGCTTCTCGACCAGCAGGGTGATCTGGCCATCGCTGACCAGGCTGCCGGCCAGTACCCGGTCCGAAGCCCGACGTCGACGCGGCATCGACTCACCGGACAGCAGCGCCTCGTCGACCATGGCCGAACCGGACAGGATGAGCCCGTCGGCGGGCACCGTGTCGCCGCTGGCAATCAGCAGGCGATCGCCCTCGACCAGCTCGACCAGACTGATGATTTCCGGCTGGCCGTCGGTCAGACGACGGGTCTGGACCGGCAGCGAACGCGCCAGGGCCGAGTGCAGCTGGCCCGCGTTCTGGCGCGCGACCATGACCGCGTAGCGGCCCAGCAGGAGAAAGAAGATGAACATCACGACCGAGTCGAAGTACGGCTCGCCGGCGTCGAGCCAGGTAAGCACGACGCTCGAGCCCAGCGCGAGGAGCATCGCCGCAGCCACCGGCACGTCCATGCCGATGCGCCCGCGCACCAGGGAGCGCCAGGCCGACCGGTAGAAGATCTGACCGGCATAGGCGGCGACAGGCACCGCCACGATCATGCTCATCAGATTGAAGAAGCGCTCGCTCCTGGGATCGATGTCCTGCCACACGCCGATGTAGACGGCCAGCGCATAGCTCATCACCTGCATCATTCCGAGACCGGCAACTGCGATGTACTTGAGCATCTGCCGACGCTCGGCCTTGTTGCGCTCGCTGCCGGCGGTCGGCGAGTCGAGATGCGGACGATAGCCCAGCGCCGCGAGGCGGGCGGCGATACGGCTCAGCGTCACCTGATCGGGATCGAACACGAGGCTGGCTCGTCCGTCGGTCACGTCGACCTGGATATCGCCAACGCCCGGCAACTGACCGACGAAGCGCCGGATCAGCCAGGCGCAGGCCGCACAGTGCACGTTCTCGAGCACCAGACTGATGCGATAGCGCCCGTCCTTGTCGGACCGGGCGTAATGCGCGCGCACCGCGGGCCGGTCCCAGGCCGCGAAATCTTCCTCGCTGACGCGATCGAGCTCCGGCCGCTCCGGCAGCGCATCGCGAAATTCGTAGTAGCGCTCGAGTCCGGACGACGCGATCAGCGTGGCGACGGCCTGACAGCCATGGCAGCACATGGGCTGATCTTCGCCGTCGATCAGGGCGGTGAGCTCCACGCCCGGCGGCACGCGATCGCCGCAGTGGGCACAGATGACATCGTGCGACCGAGCGACGACGCTCACAGGCGCTTCGGAACGATGTCCACCGGCTCCGGGCCGAGACCGTCCAGGCGACCGGCCAGCCACCAGGTCATGCCGGCATCGGCGACAACGAGGTGCGAGCGTTCATGCGGGCGGATATGGAGGCGCCCCGTGTAGTCCCCCGACGAATCGCGCTCAACCCGCACCACGACGTCTCCGTCACTGGCAGCCGGGTGCTGGAAGCGAACGACCAGGGTCTCCGGGAGCGAACCGGCATCGCTTGCCGCGAGGCGGATCCGCAGGTAATCACCATCGACGCCGAGCGAACCGGCAAGGCCGAGTTCCCTGGCGCGCGCGGTGCGATCGCCGATGTCGGTCAGCCCGCGCCCGAGACGCTCGTACTGACCGGTCACTCGCTCCGGCGGATTCGAGAGCCCGATGACCGCCATCGTGGAGCCGGCCACGACGCCCAGACTCAACAGGCCCAGAATGAACCAGGGCCAGGGCTCGCGGTACCAGGGATTGGACGATGCATGGCTCATGCTGGGCACCTCGACGCCGATCGATTCATGGATTGAGCGGAAAGAAGAAGCGACTTTCGATGGTCTTGACCGCTTCCGCCGTGGCGGCGCTTCGAAGGTCGATCTGGAGCGGCTGCATGCCGGGATCGCCGGCCGTCAGGGGCGCGGCGATGGTCAGCGGCAGATCAGCGGTCTGGCCCGGCGAAACGGTGACCGAACGCGTCGGCTCGACCACCCGGACACCGTCCAGGCCGGAGACCGAGATCACCAGTTCCATCACCTCTTCGGAGCGATTGGTCAGCTTCAGACTGTAGCTGTTTTCGAGCTCGGTATCCACCACGCGATAAAGCGCAGTCCGGTCACGCAGGACATCGGCGATCAGGGCCTCACGCCCGGTCAGGATGACGCCGATCAGCGTCGCCAGGGCAAGCAGCGCGAACAGATAGATGAAAATGCGCGGACGCAGGATTCGGGTCGGGCGATGGTTAAGCGCGTTATCGGTGGTATACCGGATGAGGCCGCGCGGATAGTCCATCTTGTCCATGACCTCATCACAGACATCGACACAGGCGGCGCAGGCGATGCACTCGATCTGCAGGCCATCGCGGATATCGATCCCGGTCGGGCAGACCTGGACACAGGCCTTGCAGTCGATGCAGTCACCGAGGCCCATCGCCTGGTAGTCGGCATCGCGGCGGCGGCCCCCGCGCGGCTCGCCGCGTTCTACGTCGTAGGAAATGACCAGGCTGTCGGCATCGAACATGGCCGACTGGAAGCGCGCATACGGACACATGTACTTGCAGACCTGCTCGCGCATGTAACCGGCATTGCCGTAGGTCGCAAAGCCGTAGAAGAACAGCCAGAAGGTTTCCCAACCACCCAGTTCGAAGCTGAACACCCGGGGCGTGAGCTCACGGATCGGCACGAAGAAACCGACGAAGGTCAGACCGGTCCACAGCGCGAAGGTGATCCAGAGGAACTGCTTGGCCGACTTGCGCGCGATCTTGCGTCGGTCCCAAGGCGCCTTGTCGAGCTTGATGCGCTGATTGCGCGAGCCTTCGGTGACTCGCTCCATCCACAGAAACACCTCGGTCCAGACCGTTTGCGGACAGGCGTAGCCGCACCACAGGCGGCCGGCCAGGGCGGTGAAGAAGAACAGGCTCAAGGCGGCCATCGCCAGCAGCAGCGACAGAATGAACAGATCCTGCGGCCACAGCGTCAGCCCGAGGATGTGGAACTGGCGGTTGACCAGGTCGAACAATACGATCTGCTGACCGTTCCAGCTGATCCAGGGCAATACGTAGAACAGGCCCAGCAGGACCCAGGCCGCGATCACGCGCAGGCGGGCGAATCGGCCCGATATCTCGCGCGGATAGACCTTGGGTGGCTTGACGTAAAGCGGAATGCTGTCCGGCGGGGCGGACTGACTCATGCGTTCAACTCTTGCGGATCGGCTTCTGGAAGCGGCTGGCCGGCCGCAGAAGAAGCCAGGTGAAAAGACTGGACGAGGCGGTCGCCGCCCAGAACAGGAAGAAGGCGATCGTATAGCCGCCCTGACGGCTGAGCTCGAGTTCCGGGAAGGTCATGTCGCGCAACAGCAGCGGATCGACGAAGATGAAGAACACCACAGTGGCCACCGCGCTGGCAAAGAACGAAGGCCACAGGATCGCACCGACCCGCTGGATCAGCGGGCGCGGCGGAATCTCTTCGTGCCGAGCCGTGACACCCGGTTCGATTGCGTCAGCCATCGTCACTGCCGTTCTGGCGAAGGCTCAGAACATAGGCGGTCACGAGGCGGGAGCGCGCTTCACCGATCAAATCGAGCTGCGCGGGCATCACGCCCCGGCGACCGTGGCGAATGGTCTGGCTGATCGATTCGATATCGCCACCGTAGAGATAGGTACCGGCCGTCAGATTCGGTGCACCCAGCATCGGATTGCCCTTGCCTTCCGGACCATGGCAGGCGATGCAGAGCATGTCGTAGTGGGTCTTGCCGGCGCTCGCCAGGCTTTCATCGACCGATTGCCCACCCAGCTGCTGGACGTAGGTGGCGGTGCGCATGACCTCCTCGTCGTTCAGTGCGGCGCCGAAACCCGGCATCGCGGCCTGACGGCCGCGGCTGATCGAGGTCCAGATCTGGTCGGTGCTGTTCCCCCAGATCCAGTGATTGTCGGTCAGGTTCGGATAGCCCTGAGCACCCCGGGCATCGGAACCATGGCAGGTCGAACAGTTGTGGGCATAGATGTTGCGCCCGACGCGCAGCGCATCGGGATGACTGGCCAGCTCGTCGAGCGGACGCGCGACGAGTTCACCGAAGCGCTCGTCGAAGGCGGCCGTCGCCCGCTCCATTTCGGCTTCATACTGACCTTCCGACGTCCAGCCCAGAACGCCATCGAAACGACCCAGGCCGGGGTAGAACACGAGGTAGGCAAGTGACCAGATCACGCTGCCGTAGAACAACCACAGCCACCAGCGCGGCATCGGGTTGTTGAGTTCGGCCAGGTCGTTGTCCCAGACGTGGCCCGTGGTCTCCTCGCCCTGCTCGTTGGTGCCGGATGAAACCCGGGCCCGACCCGTTGAAATGAACAGCCACACCATGACGGCGATGAAGGCGAGCGTGATGATGACGACGAACCAGTGCCAGAACGCACTCATGATGACGACTCCTTCTTCTTTTCCGTGCTGTCGGTGTCTTCTTCGAGCGGCATGTGCGCCTGCTCGTCGAAATCCTTCTTGTCCTTGATCAGAAACACCCAGATCGCGATCGCGACGAAGGCCAGCATCGCAAACAGGGTGACAAGACCGGCCGTCATGAGCCTGCCCCGGCCGTGGTGCCCGCGTGCTGTCCTGTCCATTCCGTACCCAGGCCCTGCAGATACGCGATCAGGGCCTCGAGCTGGGTCACGCCGTCGACGGCTGCAGGGGCGCCGGCAATGTCCTCATCGCTGTAGGGATGGCCGAGGCGGCGCAGGGCCCGCATCCGGTTCTGGATCACCTGCCCGTCGATGGTCCGATTCTCGAGCCACGGGTAGGCCGGCATGTTGGAGTCCGGAACCACCGCGCGAGGATTGATCAGGTGCAGATAGTGCCAGTCGTCGCTGTAGCGGCCGCCGACGCGAGCCAGGTCCGGGCCGGTGCGCTTGGATCCCCACTGAAAGGGATGATCGTAGACGAACTCGCCGGCCACGGAATAATGACCATAGCGCTCGGTCTCGGCCCGGAAGGGTCGAATCTGCTGACTGTGGCAGTTGTAGCAACCCTCGGCCACGTAGACATCTCGCCCGGCAAGGCGGATCGCGCTGTAAGGCTCGACGCCGTCGGCCGGTTCGACCACCGCACCCTTGAACATCAGCGGGATGATCTGAACGATCCCGCCGAAGCTGATGGCCACGACGATCAGCACCGCCATCAGTGCCGTGTTCTTCTCGATTTTATCGTGCAGCATTCCTCGTCCTCCTCAGGCGCGGGCCGGTTCACTGACCGGAACATCCAGGCTGTCCTTCTGAGCCATCTGCCAGGTCTTGTAGACGTTGTAGATCATGAAGAACATGCCGGACAGGAAGATCAGCCCGCCGAGCAGGCGCAGCATGTAGTAGGGCTCGGTCTGCTTGAGGACTTCGATGAAGGTGTAGGTCAGCGTGCCGTCATCGTTGAACGTGCGCCACATCAGGCCCTGCATGACCCCGGCAATCCACATCGCGACGATGTAGAGCACGGTGCCGATGGTCGAAGTCCAGAAATGCCACTCGATCAGACGGGTCGAGTACATGCCTTCGGTACCGAACAGCCGCGGGAACAGGCTGTAGAGCGAACCGATCGAGATCATCGCCACCCAGCCAAGCGCGCCGGAGTGGACGTGACCGATGGTCCAGTCGGTGTAATGGGACAGGGCGTTGACCGTCTTGATCGACATCATCGGCCCTTCGAACGTGGACATGCCGTAGAAGGACAGGGCGACGATCATGAAGCGCAGGATCGGATCCGTGCGAAGCTTGTGCCAGGCGCCCGACAGGGTCATGATGCCGTTGATCATCCCACCCCAGCTCGGTGCCAGCAGCATGATCGAAAAGACCATGCCGAGGGTCTGGACCCAGTCCGGCAACGCCGTGTAGTGCAGGTGATGCGGCCCGGCCCACATGTAGATGGCGATCAGGGACCAGAAGTGAACGATCGACAGGCGGTAGGAGTAGACCGGGCGACCGGACTGCTTCGGCACGAAGTAGTACATCATTCCGAGGAAGCCCGCGGTCAGGAAGAACCCGACGGCGTTGTGCCCGTACCACCACTGGACCATCGCATCGACGGTACCGGAATAGATCGGATAGGAGTGGGTGAGGCTGGTCGGAATCGCCAGATTATTGACGATGTGGAGGACCGCGACGGTCAGGATGAACGCACCGAAGAACCAGTTGGCGACGTAGATATGCCGGACCTTGCGCTTGACGATGGTGCCGAAGAAGACCACCGCGTAGGCCACCCAGACCAGCGCCACGAGGATGGCCAGCGGCCAGATCAGCTCGGCGTATTCCTTGCCCATGGTCAGGCCGAGCGGCAAGGTGACGACAGCTCCGACGATCACGGCCTGCCAGCCCCAGAAGGTGAACGCCGCGAGGTGATCGGAAAACAGGCGCGCATGGCAGGTTCGCTGAACGCAGTAATAGCTGGTGGCGAACAGGGCCGAGCCCCCGAACGCGAAAATGACGGCGTTGGTATGCAATGGACGGAGACGACCATAGCTCAGCCAGGAAATGTCCATGGTCAGACTGGGCCAGATCAGCTGGGCTGCCAGAAGGACCCCGACGAGCATCCCGATGATGCCCCAGATGACCGTCGTCACCGCGAACTGGCGGATGACCTTGTCGTTATAGGTTACGGTTTCACTCATTACTTCGCTTCCTGATCAGATGCCGTCCATTGCGCCGCGCCATTATTGACGCTGACCACCACCTCCGGAATTGACCGGGATCAAACTTTCACATCTGGCCACGAGCGCGCCTGCCGTCCCCGCGTAGGGGCGCTGGGCAACCGGTATCATGGAGCGCCTTGTCTTCACCCGAACCGCTGATTCGACTTTGACTTCCGATCGCATCACCATCGACGACTGGCTGCTGACCGAGGCGGTGCGACATCAGGAAGAGGCCCTGGGACGCAGACGCGACGACGCGGCCGCCAATGCAGTGGCAGCCGGGAGTGGCGGAAGCCCCGATCACAAGCTGCTCGCGCGGGCACGTGCGCTGCCCGGCAACGACGCCGTGCTGGCCGACATCGCCAGAATGCGCAGGCTGGTCCGGACCCTGGGCATCGGCCTGCTCGGTCTCGGCATTCTCAGCGGTCTCCTGGCCGCCCGGGCCGGCATGCGCGAACGGCAGATCGACATTCTGTTGAGCACGGTCACTCTGGTCGGTCTGCCCACGGTCATGCTCGTGCTGTGGCTGATCCTGTTGCTGGCCACCCGACGCCGGGGCGGGTCGACCGGTATCGTTGGTGAACTGCTGGTCGCCGGACTGGTTCGGCTGGCACCCCGCCTGCTCAGAAGCGGCCTGAACCGCGAGCTGATCCTCTCCGGCATCGATCTGGCCAGGAGCGGAACGGGCCGCGCTTATCTCAGCGCACTCTCGCACGGCTTCTGGCTGAGCTTCAGCCTGGCGGCATCCGTCGTGCTGGTCGTCTACTTCAGCTTCGTCCAGTACGACCTGAGCTGGGGGACAACGATTCTCGATGAAGCCACCGTCGTCGGCATCATCCAGGGACTGGCCGCCCTTCCCGCAACGCTCGGCATCATTCCCGCGCCGGAGGCCGAATGGATCGCGGCCGGGCGTCAGGGCGAGCTGATCGGCAGCGAGCGAGCGGTCTGGGCCCGACTCATGCTGGCCATGGTGCTGATGTACGCGGCGGCACCACGCGCGCTGCTCGCGATTTTCTGTCTGGTCATTGCGCGCCGCACCAGCAACGCGCTGGCCTTCGACCGTAACCGGCCCGGTTACCTGCGCCTGACGCTTCTGCTGCAGTCGGGGCCGACCGGTGCGAACGTCCACGGCAGCAGGCCGGTCCATCGCCCGCCGCGTCCACCCCGCTCGCGCCCGCGCTCGGTCGGACCGCCGGTTGTCGTCGGTGTGGAGCTAGACCGCGTCCCGGAACACTGGCCGCCGAAACTGCCCGAACTCGATGCCCGCCCTCTCGGCCAGGTCGACGGTCGGGCCGAGCGGCGCGAAGTTCTCGCGGCACTGTCCGGTCTTCAGATGCCGCCCGCGGCGTTGATCGCCGTCTGCTCCCTGCTGCGGACCCCGGACGCGGGGACCGAAGCTCTGCTCAACGAACTGGCTGACGAGGCCGGCAGTCTGTTGATCCTGATCCTGGACCAGCGCGACCATCTCGAACGGCGCGGCGGCGATGTGGAGGGGCGGATTGCGGACTGGGAGGACCTCGCCCGACGGTGTGGCGGGCAGGCCATCTCTCTCGATATGCGAACTCCCGACCCAACCCGGCTTGATCGACTCAAGGCCCTCATCGAGGGCTCGGACGTCGACTGATGAGCCACCCGATCCTGCATATTGCCGTCGTTGGGCATACCAATACCGGCAAGACGTCGCTGATCCGGACGCTGATGCACGATCGAACCTTCGGCGAAGTGCGAGACCGCGGCGGCACGACGCGGCAGGTGACCTCGGCGCGGCTCGGCAATGACGATCAGACCCTGATCGAACTCTATGACTCCCCCGGGCTGGAAAATGCGCCGGCGCTCATCGAGTGGCTCGACGCCCAGCCCGGGGAACGCCACGATGGACCGGAACGCATTCGGCGTCTGCTTGAGGACCCCGAGGGCCGCGAGCGCTTCGATCAGGAGGCGCGGGTCCTGGAACTGATGCAATCGGCCGACGTCGGACTGTACGTCATCGACGCACGCGAGCCGGTTCTGGAGAAATATCAGGACGAGCTGGCGATTCTCGGCGACTGTGCGCGTCCGCTGGTTGCCGTGCTCAATTTCACCGCGACCTCGGACAGCCGCGAGCGCGAGTGGCGCGAGGCATTGGCTCGGGTCAAGCTTCACACCGTGGTGGCCTTCGACGCCGTCGTCCGTGATCCGGCCACGGAGCAGCGCCTTTTCGAGAAACTCGCCAGCCAGCTCGATGCGTTCGCGCCGACCCTCGAGGCCTGGCTCGACCAGCTCGAACAGGAAAATCGACAGCGTCTCAATGCCGCGCTTCGCGCGATCGCCGATCTGCTGATCGACGCTGCCGCCTGCCGGCGCGACTATCCGCTCGACGATGATCTGGCGCGGGAAGAAGCGCTGAACGCGCTGCGAAAGCAGATCAATGCGCGCGAGCAGAGCTGCGTCGGCACACTGCTCGACCTGCATCGCTTCGGACGTGACGACGTGACCGACGACGAGCTCCCGCTGACCGATGGAAAGTGGGAAAGTCATCCGCTGGACCCCGAAACGCTTGCCGTCTACGGCATCCGGACCGGCAAACATATCGGCGCCGGTGCCGGCGCCGGCGCGGCCATCGACTTGAGCACCGGCGGCTTGTCCCTCGGTGCCGGCACGATCATCGGCACCCTGGCCGGCGCCGGTGCCGGACTGGCGCGCACCTGGGGCGGAGAAATGCTCGACCGATTCCGCGGCCAGGGCCGCCTGGCCGTCGACGAGGGGGCGCTGCGCGTGCTGGCCGCTCGTCAACTCGACCTGCTGGCCGCGCTGATCCGACGCGGCCACGCCAGCCAGCAACCTTACCGACCTGGCCAAGCCGATCGCTGGCAGGATCAACGCCTGCCCGAACCCATGCGCCGGGCACGCCATCGACCGGAATGGTCGACCCTCAATCAGGATGTCACGAGTCAATCGGGACGAGAAGCGGCGGTGGCCCGCCTGACGGAGCGTCTCGCCAGGGACCTGGGCCTGTCAGAGGAATCCTAAAACGCTGGAAAATTGGCCCTTGCCGCGCTATCATGGTGGAGCATGTAGAAAATGGCAGTGCGAGTTGAGGTCGGTTTCCCCCCAAGATTCACTTCCGCAATCCCCGTCGCATGGACTGCAGGCACCACCCATTTCATTTTTTCAAAGGTAGTAAGCAACATGGCAACAGGTTCCGTCAAGTGGTTTAACGAAGCCAAGGGTTTCGGATTCATCAGTCAGGATGACGGTGGAAAGGACGTCTTCGTCCATTTCAGCGCCATCCAGGGCTCCGGCTTCAAGACTCTGGCAGAAGGCCAAAAGGTGTCATTCGACATCCAGGACGGCCCGAAGGGCCCCCAGGCCGCCAACGTCCAGGCAGTCTGACCACGGATTGTGTCCGCGCCTTGCGCGGAAGGAAGCACGAAAGCCCCGCCACCCGGCGGGGTTTTTTATGCATCGAATTCGCGCGGAGAATGCAGCGGCAGCGGGTCGTTTACCCCTGACCCAACGCAGCAGGTGGTGTCGGACCGCCCGATGCCCTTCCCCTATTCTGCTGCCGCAGCCGTTTCAGGATACAAGTGATGCCACCACTGCGGTTCATCCTTGAGCCAGTAGTCGAACCAGGCGAGCATCGTGTCCCACCAGACGTAGCGTTTTTCTCGATCGAGAATCCAGTGGTCCTCGCCGGGAAATTCGATCAGCTCGACCTCGCGCCCCAGCAGTCTCAACGCGGTATACATCGTGTGCGATTCGCCGGGGGGAACATTGGTGTCGGCATCGCCGGTCAGTAGCAGCAGCGGGGTCGTGATTCGGTCAGCGCGGTAGATCGGACTCTGCCCGACGTACAGTTCGGGGTTGTTCCAGGGAAAGGAACCGCGACTGGCGATACCACTGTAGCCGTAGCCCCACCAGCCCTCGCCCCAGTAGGACGTCAGGGCGCTGATGCCGGCATGTGAAATCGACGCGGCGAATCGATCCGTCAGGGTAGCGAGGTACATGGTCATGAAGCCGCCGTAGCTGGCGCCGATGTTGCCGACCCGGTCGCCGTCGATGAACGCATGGGCGGCAAGGAAGCGGTCCGTACCCTCGATGATGTCGTCGGCCGTGTAGCGCCCCCAGGCATTGACGTGCAGCGCCGAGAATGCCTGTCCGTAGCCGATCGTTCCGCGCGGCTGGAGCACATAGACCACATAGCCCTTGGCCGCCCAGAGGTTGAACGGGTAACGCCCGGTGAACTGGCGGTTGACCGGTGCGGTCCCGCCGTAGTAGTAGACGATCAACGGGTAGCGCCGTTCCGGATCGAAGTCCGGCGGCAGGTAATAACGTCCTTCGATCTCGTCGCCGTTGGTGTTGGTGAAACTCCAGGGTCGCACCTCGCCGAGCACGACGTCGGCGTATTCGGACTCTGCCGAGTCCCAGAGCACTTCCGGCGAGGAAACGCTGGTGGCCAGGCGGTGCACACGCTGCGGCGCATCGGCATCGGTACCGCGCACGACGATCGTGGGCGGGGTTTCCTCGGACGCCACGAATTGCTCCATGACCTCGACCCCGGTGTCGAGCTCGACGAAGCGCTGGTTCTCGCGGTTGAATCGGACCAGCACGACGCGCTCACCGGCCGTTGCCGAGAGCAGCAGGTCGCCGCTGGCCAGGCGATGAAGACTGCCGAAGGCCGGATCGAACGAGCGACTGACGCTGCGCGCGCTGTCGCCGCTGGCGGCCAGCGCGTAGAGCTGGGTATCGTAATCGTTCGGCATCTGCTGCTCATCCGTGACATCGCCATCGCCGACGGCCAGACCGGGCCCGGCGAGCAGCCAATAGCCGGACTCGGCGAAGCGCGCCGCATTGAAGCGCCGGTAGCGCCCGATCTCGCGCTCTTCGAGGTCGGCGAGGTCGAGTTCGAACAGGCGATGCAGGCTGTGCGGCGGCTCGTCGTAGTCGATGATCCGTTCCGACAGCAGCAGCCGGTCGCCGTCGGGGTGGATATCCTCGAGGGACACGGAGCGCTCGCGGGAAGTCAGCGGCCGAATCAACCCGCTTTGAACGTCGACCTGGTAGATCTGTCGGTTGTCGCGAAAACCGGACCAGCGGTCCTCCAGCGATCGGATGCGGCGGCGCTGCTCGGAATCGGGCTCGAAGTCGGTAGTCCAGGCAAACACGATCGACCGACCGTCCGGATGCCAGTGCCAGGCACCCAGGTTTTCGAGGTCGGCCAGCAACAGGCGAGAACGACCGCTGCCCAGATCGCGCAGCCACAGGCTGTTGGATTGATGAATCGCCAGCAGCAGGCTGTCGGGACTCCACGCCAGGGCACCGGGGATATCGGCGGTCCATTCATCGACGACTCGGCCCTCGGCGAGATCGTGAATCACCAGACGGCGCAGATCCATGTCCGCCGCTTCGCTGCGCCCACTCAGGCTCAAGGCCAGATAGCGACCATCGGGCGACACCGCCATGCTGCTGACGGTTTCGGCGTTCGTCAGACGTTGAGCCGAGACCCGTCGGCGCGGCTCGATGTGAGCTGTGACCCGGTCGTGCTCGGCATTGCCTCGCCAGTTCAGCGCGACCGGTTCGTCGCCATCGGCCCCTTGGTGCAGGAGCCAGAAGCTGTGAGTTCCGGCCGGCAGTGTCAGCTCTGCACGGCCCTCGTCCAGGGTCACCGACTCGCCGGCGCGGAACAGCGTCGGTCGATCCAGATTCTCGAGATGAAGATGTCCGCTCACGAAGCGGTCGGCCTCGATGTTGAAGGCCCACAGGATCATCTCCCCGGTCGATGCCTCGGCTACGGCGGCAGGACGCCACTCCAGCCCCTGACCAAAAGCGGTCAGCGCCTGGCCGGACCGCGGGAGGGCGCCTTCTTCCAGATGCCTTACCAGAGCCTGCTGCATCGGCGCTTTCTTGTCGTCTTCGGCGAAAGCCTCGGGCGACAAGGGCAAAGGACCGAGGGCCAGAACCGTCTCGATTTCAACGGCAGGACCGTCCGCTCCGCCACCGGCCGAGCCATCGCCGGCGTTCACCGCTGCGACCCATGTGAGGGCGCTCAAGGCTGCAATCCAGATCCGTCGATTCACATCATTCTCCTGTTGGCAATGCGCCTGCTGATATTGACTCACGGCCGCATTATCGAGTCGACACCGAGCATTCGTCGCTTAGTGCTTCTCAGTAATACGGATTCTCGCCGCTGGCGTGATCGGTCGCATCGACAACTGCGCGAATTTCCGGGAGCTCCCGCTTCATCGTGGTTTCCACCCCCTGTTTGAGGGTCACGCTGACCATCCCGCAGCCCTGGCAGCCACCGCCGAACTGCAGCACCACGTCCTTGTCCTCGGTGATTTCGACCAGACCGACACGCCCGCCGTGGGAGGCGACCATCGGGTTGATATGCTCCTGCAGGACCCAGTCGACCCGCTCGGCCAAGGGAGCTCCTGCATCGGGACGTCGGCCCTTGAGCCCCGGCGCCCGGATCGTCAGCTCGCCACCCATCGGGTTGGATTCGAAGTCGATCATCGCACCGTCCAGAGCGCGCTGGCTGTTGGCCTCGACAAACAGGACGAAGCTTTCGCAGTCGTGCGCCAGATCGTCCGGCTGATCACGGCCTGGCGGGCAGAAAGTCAGATCCACTTCGGCCGCCGGGGTACCGGGATTGTGAATGCAGATTCGAAGATTCGTGCCGTCTTCCTGCTTTTCGAGCAGGGTTCCGAAATAGTCGCGTGCGGCTGGGGTGATGGTGATCATGACCTCTCCTTCTTGATCAGCGTCGAGCTGAAAGGGATTGCAGTGTAACGAAATTGGCGCGGATTCTGACTGGATCAAGGGGCAGGGGAGCCCGCGAGTGCAGCGGTTCGGTTGCGCGCCCTTCGCATGTCCGGGCATCCAGCCTGCTAGAATCAGGGGTCTTTCAAGCCAACGGAGCGATTCCGGGAGCAAAGCAATGGGTTTGGGCAATATCGGTTGGTTTCAGATTCTGGTCGTGCTGGTGATCGTGCTGCTCGTATTCGGCACCAAGCGCATTCGTCACCTGGGCTCGGATCTGGGCGGTGCCATCCGCGAGTTCCGGAAGGGCGTCAGCGACGACGACAATTCAGGCAAATCCAATGATGGCTCGGCCTGGGACCAGGCTTCGGATGGCGATTCGGCGACATCGGACGCCTCGCGGAAATAAGCCGTGGGCGGAATCGGGGCTAGTGAGCTGCTCGTGCTGGCAGTCGTGGCGCTGCTGGTCGTCGGCCCGCGCAAGCTGCCGGAAGTTGCTCGCGCGCTGGGCCAGATGACCCGAACCGCCCAGAGTGCCTGGCGAAATCTGAAAACCGAATTCCAGGCCGAACTGGACAACGAACACAACCGCAAGATCATGGAAGCCGCTGCCAAAGCGAGGCGCGAGATCGAGCAGTCGGTGTCGCTGGAGAAGACGCCGGATGAACGACGATCAGGGCAGGATTGACGACGAACAGTCGCTGATCGACCACCTGCTCGAGCTGCGCTCACGTATTCTGCGAGCGCTGGTCGCGGTCGTCGTGGTCGTGATTGCCTTGACCCCGTTCGCTCGTCCTCTCTATTCCGCGCTGTCCGCGCCGCTGGTCCGCTTTCTTCCCGAAGGCTCCAGCATGATCGCGATCGACGTGGCCTCTCCGTTCTTCGCGCCCTTCAAGCTCGTCCTCGTTCTCGGCCTGGTGCTGGCCATGCCGGCCGTGCTCTATCAATTGTGGGCCTTCGTCGCACCGGGGCTCTACCGACACGAACAACGCCTGGCCAAACCACTGCTGGCCGCCTCGGTCGGATTGTTCTACGCCGGCTGCGCGTTCGCCTACTTCGTGGTGTTTCCCGTCATCTTCGCATTCTTCACGTCGATGGCACCAGAAGGCGTGGCGGTCATGACCGACATCAATCGCTATCTCGATTTCGTCATGGCGCTGTTCATCGCGTTTGGTCTGGCCTTCCAGGTCCCGGTCGCCACGCTGACCCTGGTCGCGCTCGGAATCACGACACCTGAGGCTCTGGGGAAGATGCGGGGCTACGTTGCCGTGGGTGCCTTTTTCGTGGCGATGCTCATCACGCCGCCAGACATGATTTCGCAGACGCTGCTGGCACTTCCGGTACTGGCGCTTTTCGAGCTGGGCATCCTTCTTTCACGGCTGTTGCTACGCGACCGGGATCGCAGGAACGCGGCTCACTGATCTCCGGCCGCCGTCGCCGGGCGACGGAACAGATACTCCTGCATGCCGTTGCCCAGCAGCATGGAACGTTCGGATTTCAGGCCGGACAGACACCGCTCCAATGCGGCCAGCGAGTAGCGTGGCGACGGGCGGGATTCGCCCTGATCGGGCACGATCAGGAGCTGATTGGCACCATTGGGGGCAATGAGCCCGGGGCGGGCAGGCATCCGGGTCGATGAATACTCGATCAGCGCGTGCGCGAATCCGCCCGGCGCGAGTCGCTCGGCCACGGCCCCGATCACCGCACCGATGAGTTCCGGGCTCAGATAATTCAGCAGATTCCAGCAAAGCAGCGCATCGATCGGTTCATTCACAGTTGCCGGAACTCGATCGCGAACCAGGGCTTCTGCTTCACTGACCGACTCGCAGACCTGCAAGGCGGGCAGCAAGTCCGGCAGGGAGAGGATTTCGAGCCGGCACCGGAATGGCTCGAACAGGGAGACAGTGCCGAAACGAGCCGGCCCAAGGTCGCAGACCACGAAGCGACGCTCTTCATCGAAGCGCTCGATGATGGACTGGAACAGGGGACAACGAACGGGGGTTGCCGCGACGCCATGAACTGTTTGGGCGACAGCCCCCACGCCTGCGGCGTTCAGCTGGATTTGGCTGAAGCCCTGGATGCTGCGTCGGGTTTAGGCGACGAACCGGACCCGGCCGCTTCACCGGATCGAGTGTCGTTGACGGTCCGCGGAGCTGTCGAGCCGGCGGTCGACCCCGAAAAAGCCTTCTTCAGCGCCTCGGTCTCCGGGTCCATGTCGATCGAACCGTTGAACTGGGCACCGTCTTCGAGACTGACCCGGGGGGAGGCAAGACTGCCCCTGATGCGGGCGCTCTTGCGAATCACGATTCGTTCGGAAGCCACCAGATTACCGTCCATCCGGCCATCAACAAAGATGGTATGGGCGACCACGTCCGCCGTCACCTCCCCTGTCGGGCCAATCGTGACGCTGTTTTTCTTGAGCTCAACGGTGCCATTGACCTTGCCCTCGATCAACAGATCTTCCTCGCCCCGCAAGGTGCCGTCGACATGGATCGAGGATCCGATCACGGCGCTGCCGCCGCTGGAGCCGGCGGCGCGGCTGCGACCTGAAGAATCCGGTTGGTCGACCCGAGCTGAAGAGGAACCGCTGATTTCGGTTTGATCTTTCTTGTTGAACATGTCTTTAGCGCTCAAGATGACTAGGAAATACCCCGGGTCGATCACGTTAACCGCGGCGGCTCGCCCGGTCAAGTCAAATCAAGCACGTCCTGAACCCGGGCTTGGCTCGAGATAGTGTATAGTAGTATTAATACACATAGACAACCGTCGGGCCGTGAGGTTTGAACTACTGCCGTCTTCCGCTGTGCCGATCTATCGACAGATCGTCGATCAGATTCATCGCCAGCTCGATAGCGGACAACTCGCTCCGGGCGACACGCTGGCGTCGGTTCGGGACGTCGCGCGAGCGCATGCCATCAATCCGATGACCGTTTCCAAGGCCTACTCGCTGCTGGAAGCCGAGGGGCTTCTTGAGCGACAGCGAGGAAAACCGATGCGGGTCAGGGCGAGCGCTGGTAGCCGACCTTCGGCGATCGAGCGGCTGGCATTGCTCGAACCCAGTCTGGAACGGCTGGCTCTTGAAGCACGCCAGCTTGGACTGGCGCCCGGCCAGGTCCTCGCCGCTTTGTCGAAGAAACTGGAGGTTGAGAAACAATGAGCCAGGCATTGATCGAAATCGAGCAGCTCTCGCACAGCTATGAACGAACCCGGGTTGTCGAAAAGCTGAGCGCGCGAGTCGAAGCCGGCGACGTGGTCGGCCTGATCGGGCGCAATGGATCCGGCAAGACAACCCTGCTCGAGACCCTGGCCGGCTTGCTGCGACCGGATTCCGGCGCCAGCCGCCTGCTGGGCTGCGACAGCACCGCGCTTGATGATGCGACCCGTCAGCAACTGGGCTTCGTGTTCCAGAACGACGAGCTCTTCGACTGGATGACGGTCGAGGCCCATCTTGCGATGTCCGCGGAGCTCTACCAGGCCTGGGACTCCGACCGCGTCAAAAGCTGGGTCGAGCGCTGGCGAATTCCTACCTCGACGAGAACCGGCAAGCTTTCGCGGGGTCAGCGCCAGCTGGTGTCGATCATCCTCGCGATCGGCCATCGACCGCGCGTACTGCTCCTGGACGAACCTGCCTCAGCCCTCGACCCGGTGGTGCGGCGTGAGGTGCTGACCGAGCTGGTGGATCTGGCCGCGGACGAAAACCGGGCCATGATCCTCTCTTCCCATCAGATCACCGACATCGAGCGGGTCGCCAACCGCATCTGGCTGATGCGCGACGCGAAGCTGCTGATCGACGAATCGCTCGACACCCTCAAGGAGGATCTGGTCCTCCTGACCTCGAAGGGACCGGAGGCGCCGACGCTGCCGGAAGACTGTTTTCCGATCGTCGTGCATCGCGACGGCGACACGCACGCGATAGTGGCCCGACGTTCCGAACTCGGGCATCTGGATGCTTTTGGCCCTGGATTCGGACCGGCCGTGGACATTCGGCCGCTGAACCTCGAACAGATCTCGCTGGAGTTCTTGCGGTGAGCCTGGGCAGAGCTGCGGGAAAGAGCCGCCCGATCAGTCCGGACCTCGTTCTCCGGATCTGGATCAACGGTGCATTTCGCCTGGTGCCCAACGTACTGTGGCCGTTCATCGCTCTTGCCTTGCTCGTGAGTCAGGAATCCCGGATGGCCACGGCCTTGGTCGGGCTACCGCTGGTTCTTTGCTGGAGCCTGGGCGTCGGAGCGGGTCTGGCCGAGCTTCGCTCGCATCGTCGCCATGCACTGCTGCCCGATCGCTGGCGTCTGTTCGTGGCGGGACTGGCCGCGGTGCTGATCCTGACCTGCGGCATCGCGCTGCTGACTTTCGGCGAACCCGGTGCCTGGCCGCTGGTTCTGGCTGGCGGACTATTCGGACTGGGGCTCGGGCTCGCGGGCGGCTGGACGATTGCGCCGGTTGCTCTGATGCTGCTGGTTTTTCCACTATTCATAGCACTGGATGACCCAATCGGACTCCTTGAATCGGGCTGGGCTCTGCTGATCGCAACGATCAGTTTCGTGGCCGCTTGCTGCTGGCACCTTCGGCCGCTGCGCATCGGTCCATCGCGGTCGCGCTCTGAATCGAGGCGGAGCGAGGCAGCGATTCGCCACGGCCACGCTGTCGGCCCCTGGGAAAGCGTCAAGTGGCTCGCCTACGGGGTCGTCTGGTCTTCGTTGATGATCCTGGTGGTGGAGCGAGACCTGAATCTGGAGGAAGTCGGCAGAACGGCGAGCTTCTTCCTCATCTGGCCGCTGTTCGGGATGATGACCTATTCCGGGGAACTCTGGCGCGCGCGCAGTAGCGTCAGGCGACTCAGCCTGCTGCCCGGATGGTCGCGCCAGCAGCTGTTCAGTCATTTCGACCGCAGCCTGTGGCGCGCTGTGGCCTGGCTTTTCGCTGGAACGCTGGCGATTCTGGCCGCCGCCTACTTTCTCGGGCCTGCGAGTGCGCGCCAGGTAATCGCGGTCGGAGCCGTCTGCTTGGCTGCGTTCTGGGTCGCCAGTCAGTTGATCCTGCTGATGATGACGGTCGAGCGCTGGGGACATACCTGGCCGATGGCCGTCGTCATGTTGCCGGTGATCTGGCCCGCGCTCACCATGGTGCCGCCGCACCGAGTCAACCCCGAGGCACCCTGGATTGCCGCGGTATTGATCATTTTCACCGCATCCGGCGCCGCGCTGCGTCATTTCGCCCGGCAGCGATGGGAGCGGGTCTCGCTGACCCCGGTATTCAGTCGCGCTTGAACTGCTTTTCGAGCCTGGCCCAGGTATCGCGCAGGGTGACGGCGCGATTGAAGACCGGCCGCTCGGGCAGGCTGTCCGGGTCGGGCGTGAAATAGCCGAGACGCTCGAACTGAAGCGGCTCGCCAGGGGCCAGGTCCACGGCCGAGGCTTCGAGGCGGGCGTCCTCGAGCCCCTCCAGTCCTCCGGAACAGGCGATGATTAAACCATTGGTGCAGTGGCCGTTGGCGCTTTCTGGTTGCAAGTCATCGCAGATAGCCGCTAATTGACGCCTTCGTGTTGTCCGCCTTCCATTTCCCGAGCGATTCGGGTTTGCGGAAAATGGACGCTGACAGGCGACTTCGCCTCCGGGGTATGCCCTGCCCCGGAGACGTTGTCACCGCAGCGGTGGATCAATACACTTGGATAAAAGTCCGCAGCGTGTCGCCGTTGCACCAGAAAGGCAAGGGGCCGGTCTGGACGGCATTAGCCCGGTTAACCCTGCCCTGATCCTCGGCGTCGATGAACAGATTCCCTCCCTGGCAATAGAAAGAAACTGTCTGCAGCGTTCCTGGCCTGGAACTCGCGTTCTCCCCGGAAGCTACGAGAGTCACTACGCCGCCAGTCTCGAAGACTGCGCTTCCCAAGTCAAAGCGAGCTTGATCGGTGTACGCAGTCCACTGGCGCAGGGTTATTCTGACGCTTCCGGAAAGCTCCAGACTGCTTGGCTGGACTTCGGCAAATCCCGCTGATTGCGCAGTCAGCATCGGCAGTCGCTGATCGCGTGACGGGTAGATAAGGGGATTCTCAATCACGTACACCGCCTCACCAGATCGATCCCGGGTCATTTCGGCACGATCGGACTCAAGCTCCCAGTTAGCGGGGGTGGCCAGAGCGACCGATATACCGAAAATCAGCGACGCCACGCCGGAAAAAATAATACTCTTGGATTGCTTCACAGCATTTCTCCTTTGACATTGAAGTGAGATCTGCTGACTGTCCATGCCCCCAAGCTACAGCCAACGTCAAATAGCGTACCCCCTTTTCTAAATTCTCGCAAAGGTAGTGCCGAAGGACGAGCTCAGACGTCAGTCTGTGGCGGTCCATGGCCTGTCTGCTGTTGGCCACGCTGGTCGTTCTCGCGCTAGCCTCGACGCCGGGACCGACGACGCCCGGGCAGGCGATCGTCGTCGGTGCAGTCTGGCTGGCGACGATGTGGTCGTCAACAACATATTGCCGATGCTGACGCCTGAGGAATGGGGGCGGGCTTCAGTCGCGCTTGAACGCCTTCTCGAGCCTGGCCCAGGTATCACGCAGGGTGACGGCGCGATTGAAGACCGGCCTGTCCGGGGTGCTGTCCAAGTCCGGCGTGAAGTAGCCAAGGCGTTCGAACTGAACCGGCTCGCCAGCGGCCAGGTCCACGGCCGAGGCTTCGAGGCGGGCGTCGGTCAGCACTTCCAGCGACTCCGGATTGAGGTGCTTGATGAAGTCGACATCCTTGTCGCCGCCGGGATGCGGAACCTTGAACAGTCGATCGTAGAGGCGCACTTCGGCCCTGACCGCATGCCCGGCCGAAACCCAGTGGATCGTCCCCTTGACCTTGCGATCGGCGCCGGGCTCGCCGGAGCGGGTATCGGGATCGAAGGCACAGCGCAGTTCGACGATCTCGCCAGCGTCGTTCCTGATCACTTCGTCGCAACGGATGATGAACGCGTTGCGCAGACGGACCTCGCCACCGGGCTTCAGGCGGAAGAACTTCTTCGGTGCATCTTCCATGAAATCGTCGGCCTCGATGTAGAGTTCGCGCGTCAGAGCGACCTTCCGAATGCCCATCGCGGGGTTCTGTGGATGGTTCGCCGCGTCGACCCACTCGGTTTCGCCCTCCGGAAAATTGGTCAGCACCAGCTTGAGCGGTCGCAGCACGGCCATTCGCCGCGGCGCACGTTCGTTCAGATCATCACGGAGGTTGCGCTCGAGCGCGCCGAAGGGAATGATGCTTTCGGATTTGGTGACGCCGATTTCGTTGCAGAAATTTCGAATCGACGCCGGCGTGAATCCGCGCCGACGAATGCCGGCGAAGGTCGGCATGCGCGGGTCGTCCCAGCCCGAAACGTGCCCCTCATCAACCAGGCGCATCAGGCGGCGCTTGGAAAGGACGGTGAAATCCAGATTCAGACGCGAAAATTCGATCTGAACCGGCCGCGAAGGAACCGGCAAATGCTCGATCAGCCAGTCGTAGAGCGGGCGGTGATCCTCGAACTCGAGCGTGCATAGCGAATGGGTGATGCCCTCGATCGCGTCGGACTGTCCATGCGCGAAGTCGTAGCTCGGATAAATGCACCAGTCTTCTCCGGTGCGGGGATGACTCTGGTGGCGAATCCGGTACAGCACCGGGTCACGCAGATTGATGTTGGGCGAGGCCATGTCGATCCTGGCCCGCAGGACGTGCCCTCCATCCTGGAATTCGCCGGCGCGCATGCGCTCGAACAGGTCGCGGTTCTCAGCGGGCGAACGGTCTCGGTGAGGACTCTCCACGCCGGGCTCGGTGAGCGTTCCGCGCTGGCTGCGGATGGTGTCGGCATCCTGACTGTCGATGTAGGCCTTACCATGGTCAATCAGATGCAGGGCGTATTCGTAAAGTGTCGAGAAATAGTCCGAGGCGTAGCATTCGCGCGTCCATTGATATCCGAGCCAGGCCACGTCCATGCGAATCGCGTCGACGTAGCGCTGCTCTTCCTTGATCGGATTGGTATCGTCGAAGCGCAGGTTGGTCTCGCCACCGAACTCCTCGGCCATCGCGAAATTCAGGACGATGGACTTTGCGTGCCCGATGTGCAGGAACCCGTTGGGTTCGGGTGGAAAGCGGGTCACGACGCGATCATGCAGCCCGGATTCGACTTCCTTGCGGATGCGGGTGCGGATGAAGTGTGCCGGTCTGGTATCGGCCGCTGAGGTGTCGATCATGTACTTGGACTAAGAAGCGGGGCGAGATCGATTGTAGCCGATCGCCGCCCAGCGGGCTTTGTTCTGCCGCGCTCGAATGCGCCAAGTTTCAATATGAACACCGATTTGCGATACTGCGGCCTCTCCCCCAAGGCGCGACCGGCTCATGAGCGACACCCAATTCGATCATCGAAAGATTTCCAACCACATTCTCGGCGGGCTGGGGCTGGGACTCGTATTCGGTATTCTGCTAAACTTCACCGTGGCCGACCAGGCTTGGGTACAGACTTTCCTGATCGACGGGCTGTTCGCGGTAGTCGGCGAAATTTTCGTGCGGTTTCTGAGCATGCTGGTGGTGCCGCTGGTGTTCGTGTCTCTGGTCACCGGCGTCAGCAGCCTGTCGGATCCGAAGAAACTCGGGCGCGTCGGCGGCAAGGCGGTCGGGCTGTATATGCTCACTACCGGGATCGCTGTGACGCTCGCGCTGGTCGCCGCGGTGATCGTTCAGCCGGGTGTCGGTGCCAACCCGACCGAGACGGTCGAGCGCGAAATCAGCGCCCAGCCGTCGTTCTCGCAGGTGCTGATCGACATGGTGCCCCGCAATCCGATCGATGCAATGGCCAATGGCGAAATGCTGCCGATCATCGTATTCGCGATCCTGATCGGGCTGTCGATTGCGCTTTCCGGGCAGCCGGGCAAACGAGTGGGCCAGTTCTTTTCGGACTTCAACGAAGTCGTCATGCGGTTGGTCGGCTTCGTGATGCTGATGGCACCCTACGGCGTGTTTGCTCTGATCACGGTGCTGGCTGCCACCACCGGCTGGTCAACCTTTGTCGGCGTTCTGAAATACGTTGTGCTCGTGCTGGTGGTGCTCGTGCTCCACGCAACGCTGACTTATTCCATGTTGCTGAGGGTGCTGAGCGGGCTGAGCCCGATGAAATTCTTCGGAAAGATGCGCGCGGTGATCGCGTTTGCATTCTCGACCGCTTCGAGCGGCGCGACGATTCCGGTCACGCTGCGAACGGTGGAGCGGCGACTGGGGGCCGACAACCGGGTCGCCTCGTTCACGGTTCCGCTTGGCGCGACGATCAACATGGACGGCACTGCAATCATGCAGGGGATCGCGACAGGCTTCATCGCACAGTACTACGGCATCGATCTGAGCCTGGGCCAGTACCTTATGGTGATCCTGATGGTCATCATGGCCTCGGTCGGTGCCGCTGGAGTGCCCGGTGTTGGTCTGATTCTGCTGGCCGGCGTACTCGCCTCCGTTGGCCTGCCGACCGAGGGCATCGCATTGATCCTGGGCGTGGATCGGATTCTCGACATGACCCGAACGGCGGTAAACGTCTGTGGCGATGCAACGGTGACTTGCATCGTTGCAAAATCGGAGGACGATCTGGACGAAGAGGTATTCAACGCGGACGATTCTCACGAGGCCGTACCGCAGCCATCGAGTCCGAGTTCGACTTAGGAACTTCTCATTAACCCGGGATGGCGGGGCGAGTCAGTTACTGGCTTGCCTCCGTGGGCGAAAAACCCCGAAGCCACGGACGCGACGGGGTTCGGGATAGATGCCAGGCGGGTCCGGCCATCTCGTAGCGGCGGCTTGCGCGCAGCGAATGAAGCCGCTCCGAAGGGCCGAACGGGCCGTGACCGTAGGCACTGCCAGGCCTTGCAACTGCTTAGCGAAAAAAAACCCCGTAACCGGAGTCGATTACGGGGTTTTGGGATAAATGCCTGGCAGTGACCTACTCTCACACGGCTAATGCCGCACTACCATCGGCGCTGGCGCGTTTCACTTCCGAGTTCGGGATGGGGTCGGGTGGTTCCACGCCGCTATTGCCACCAGGCAAGCTAAATCGAAAATTCGTTCAAGAGCGTTGTCGTGTCATCGTTGGAGAGTGAATTTCTCTCCAATTGGCTTTGGTGTTATATGACCAAGCCTCACGGGCAATTAGTACTGGTTAGCTTCGCACATTACTGCGCTTCCACACCCAGCCTATCAACCTGGTAGTCTTCCAGGGCCCTTCAGGAGGATCAAGTCCTCGGTGAGACCTCATCTTGGGAGGGGCTTCCCGCTTAGATGCTTTCAGCGGTTATCCCTGCCGATCATAGCTACCCGGCAATGCATCTGGCGATACAACCGGAACACCAGCGGATCGTCCACTCCGGTCCTCTCGTACTAGGAGCAGATTCCCTCAAGTCTCAAACGCCCACGGCAGATAGGGACCGAACTGTCTCACGACGTTCTAAACCCAGCTCGCGTACCACTTTAAATGGCGAACAGCCATACCCTTGGGACCGGCTACAGCCCCAGGATGTGATGAGCCGACATCGAGGTGCCAAACACCGCCGTCGATATGAACTCTTGGGCGGTATCAGCCTGTTATCCCCGGAGTACCTTTTATCCGTTGAGCGATGGCCCTTCCATACAGAACCACCGGATCACTAAGACCTACTTTCGTACCTGCTCGATCCGTCGATCTCGCAGTCAAGCACCCTTGTGCCTTTGCACTCAATGCACGATGTCCGACCGTGCTGAGGGTACCTTCGTGCTCCTCCGTTACTCTTTGGGAGGAGACCGCCCCAGTCAAACTACCCACCACACATTGTCCTCGAACCGGATAACGGTCCCGAGTTAGAACTCTAATTACACCAGGGTGGTATTTCAAGGATGGCTCCACGCAGACTGGCGTCCACGCTTCAAAGCCTCCCACCTATCCTACACAAGAATAACCAAAGTTCAATGTGAAGCTATAGTAAAGGTTCACGGGGTCTTTCCGTCTAGCCGCGGGTATACGGCATCTTCACCGCAATTTCAATTTCACTGAGTCTCGGGTGGAGACAGTGTGGCCATCGTTACGCCATTCGTGCAGGTCGGAACTTACCCGACAAGGAATTTCGCTACCTTAGGACCGTTATAGTTACGGCCGCCGTTTACCGGGGCTTCGATCAAGAGCTTCGCCGAAGCTAACCCCATCACTTAACCTTCCGGCACCGGGCAG